>Ga0209357_1000047_pt1 | contig 37207 bp, 6 predicted proteins | sample LauGreFBDMM110SD_2_FD_187573 | JGI IMG/M metagenome (GOLD analysis project Ga0209357, IMG submission 187573) | Freshwater lake microbial communities from Lake Michigan, USA - Fa13.BD.MM110.SD (SPAdes) (version 3) | ecosystem: Environmental > Aquatic > Freshwater > Lake | place: Lake Michigan, USA... | reverse complement strand
CTAATATACTTTATGATTCTAAAAAAGGATTTCAATTTATTGATTTAGGCATAAGTCCTGTTGGAAAAAACATGATGGAGTCTAATGAATTATTTGCTCAAACATATAAAGGACTTAACTTACCAGGTTCTCGAAGTAGTTTTTCTCCTACATCAATTAATGCTGTAGATACAGGTAGTCCACTAAATCGTTTTGTTGAGAAAAAATATTTATCTAAAGCAGAAGCAGAAGCTTTAAAACTTGCAAATCCTCAAATGGAAACTAAGCTCATAAAAGAAGCTAAAATAAAAGGTACAATTTTACCAGAGCGTTTTCCATTGACTATTGAAGGTCAAGAGCAAGCGTTTGATGAGGCAACTGATTTTGGATTAAATTGGGGATTAAAAGATGCAGATGCATATAAGGTTGTTCAAAATGATTTTAAAAATAATTTACAGAGATATGATGAGATAGTAAATGACTTAGAAAAATATAGAACTTCTACAAAATTCAAAGAGATTGATCAAAAAGTTAGCAATATTTATAAAAACATATTAGAAGAGTATTTGCAGTCTAAAAATATGACTATAGATGATTATTTAAAAAATGGTGATCATGCAGAATACGAATTATTTTTTAATAATAAACGTGCAGAAATAATTGCAGAAAATTCTGGAAAATCAATAGATTTACAAAGAGGAGAATCTTATCGTAGAAAAATTAATAATCTAGAATCAGAAAAACAACAATTATTTGCTAATAGGCAATTAATACAAGATTCAAAAGAATCACTAATAGATCCTACATTTAAAGAAAAAGTTATAAATTTATATAGAGAAGTTGGTGTTCCAGAAATGCAAATTCCAAAAAATGCTTTCTATGATAAGCAAGGAAATCCAATAACAAATTTTGGAAAAGATAGAGTAAAACTTATTGAAATGAATCAGTTAGATCCTTTATCAGAACCTTCTTTTGCTGCGTTGTCAGACAGAGATCAAATGTACTTAGCTAATAATTGGAAAAAATTAGCTGGTGTAAGAACGCATGATGCTACAATGACTTTTCAATCAAAAATTTTTGATAGATATCATACAGAAAGAACAGCACCAAAAACAACATATACAACTCGTTATGAACCTGCAAAAGAGTGGCACCCATTAAAACCATGGACATGGAAAAACTATAATTCTGTGGGTAGAAATGTTAGAGAAGTTCATACTGAACCTTATATAGATGAACCAGTGCTTATTGAAACATTAGAAAAAATTAGAGAAAATCCAACAGAACTAGCAGGAACAAATGTACATGAGATTGGACATGATTATCAAGAGTTCTTTCAAGATTGGGGCAAATTACTTACAGAATTTGATCCTGGAAAAGGTTATTATACAGGACACTCAAGAAATAAACTTGCAAAAAGATTTAAAGATGCAATGATTGAAGGTAAAAATATAACCAAAGAGCAATTAAAAAAAGGAGATTATCATGATGATACATGGTATTCTTCTCCAAATGAATTACATTCAGAATTAATGAAAGCAAGATATAAAATATACAACAACGCAAAAGCTGAACATCCAGAAATGTCACAACGAGAAATTATTAACTGGATTAAAGAAGGTGAAGCTAGAGGTGATGATAATATTTTTGATTATTATATAACTGTATTAAATAGTCATTTTAAACCTGAAACTACAAATGCAGAAAGAAAAGCTTTAATAAAAATATTACCTGTTTTAATTCCAGCTGCTGGTTTAGGTGTAATGGAAGGAATGAATAATGAGAAGCCACAAAACAAATATGGTGGTAATGTAAAAACTTTAAGTAAATTTATAAAAAAATGAATAATATGTTTGAATATTTAGCAGGAGGACAATGCTACACATGTGGTGGTAAAGTTCGTTATGATGAAGGTGGATACACACAAGATGAACAGCAATCTCCTATTGCTGACATGGGTCAACCAATGCAACAACCAATGCGACAGCCAAGTACTCTTGATGCTAATGCCAAACAGCTTATGAGGTTTCTCTTGGAACAGTTAAGCAAAGGTACAAGCGAGCGTATTTTAAAAAAGACTCTTATAGATTCTGGTATTAAATCAGATCAAGCAACTCAATTACTTGAAGTTGCAAAAAAAGAATTTGTAAAATTGACTGAAGAAGGTGATTATGTAAATGAGATGTCTCAACTGCAAGCAATGCAACAACAACAAGCAGTTGCAATGCAACAAAACCAAATGGCAATGTCTAATGGTCAAAGTCCAATGGGTATGAATCTACAGCAAGGACAAGATCCATCTCAAATGGCAATGCAACAAGGTGCTGATCAATCTCAAATGGCAGATCAAGAGATGGAAGCACAAGCACGTCATGGTGGTTCAATGAGACGCTTACATAGATTTGGTGCTGGTGGTACTTGTACTGAAGGTTTTGAGTGGTCAGAAATGGTTGGTAGTTGTATGCCAAGTGTTAGCACGTCAAACACAATGCAACAAGGTTCTGGTGCTATGCAGTTTGGTGCACCACAACTAGAAGAACCTAATGCAAAAGCAGGAATAGATTCTTATAATCAAAATGTACTTGCAAGAACACAAGCTGCTAATACAAGAACACAAGCACAAGGAGATTATTATGCTAATGAAATTGCAAATTTTAATAACAAACGTTTAGTAGAACAACAAAATTTTCAAACTGCTCTTGGTGGATTTTTACCACAAATTAGTCCACAAATAAATACTGGACGTGATGGTGGGAATATAAACTATTTAAGAAGAAAAAATGAAGGTGGTGCATATGATGAATATTCTCCTATTAAATTTGATGGTGGTGGTACTCAAGGTAATTGTCCAAAAGGATATTACCAAGGACCTGATAATGATTGTTTAAAAATCTTTGGTTCTAATCAAGCTGATGCAGAGTATCAGTCACAAGTTGTTGATTTTTACAACCGTGGTTTAGCTTTAAATCCAAATGATAATAGAGCACCAATGCAGTCTAAAGAAGAGTTTCTTTCTCAGAATCCAGCTCAGGATCAAATGTATGCTGATTTGCAAAATCAAGCTAATGTTCCAGCAGATACAAGTCAAGCTGCATATCAAAAATATGTGAATGATTACGCAATTGCAAATCAAGGAAAGGTGGGTGCAGCACCTGCTTTAACATATGATCAATGGAAAACTGGAACAAAACCAACTGCTACAATGCCAACAGATCCAAGACTTACAAATAGTCCATATATTGTTGAAACTGATAAAAATAAAATTGCAAATATTGATTCTAATTGGGTAACAAGAACATTAGCTAAAGGTAATAATCTTGGTAATCCACAATATGCTGGACTTATAGGAGGATTTAATCCTGCCCTTAAATTCTTATTAGGTGCAGGAGCAGTACTTGGAGGTGCAGGATTAGGTATTGCTAAAGCATTTGCTGGTGATAGATCACGTGTTTATGATGACAAAGGAAATGTATTTCATTACAATAGCAAAGCTGATGAAAAACGTGCATTAAAAAATGGTCCACAGACTCCAAGTCAATCAGGGTATGTAACACCAACAACATCAACTGTTCCAGTTTCAGGAGGTTCTAATCAACCAACACAACAACAAGTACAACAGTCAACAATATATCCTCCTCTTCAATCAGATGATCCATATGCTGATAATTATAATCCAAATGTACCAAAAACAATAAAAGAAGATGGTGGTGAATGGAGTCCATTTGTAGACAATAGACGTAAGTTAAGAATTTCTATGCCAATGTATGGGCACGGTGGACAATTAGATACTGAAACATCTCCATATTCAGAACAAGAATGGGCAGCCAAAACAGGTAAAACAGTTCCATTAGATCAAACAGGTCTAGATGCATACAATAATTATCTAAACAATTTTAGTGCAGGTAGTGGAAATACTACTCCTGCAAATATGAATACTTCAAATATGAACCCTAATACTACAAACAATGCTAACAATGCATTAAGTGCAAATCCAAATGCAAACATGGTTGATACAAAAGAATATACAATTCAACGTGGAGATCCATTAGGTTGGAAAGTAGCAAGTAATACAATACAAGGAGGTATTTATATGAGTGATGCAAAAGCTAGAATGAATGAAATAAAAGGTATGCAAATGATGCAAGCATTGCAACAACAAGCAGGCAACACAATGGCAATGGGAGCATTTAACCCACAAGGAAATGAAGGTACTACAAATTTAAATCCAAATGCAGGAGCTAACAAATATGTTTCTTCTCTTGGATATACACAAGATTGGGGTACACAATTTGGAAAATTTGGTGGTACTACATCTTACAGAAAAGGTGGCACGTATGAAATTTCAAAAGAAGAGTTAAGAAGAATAATTGAAATGGGTGGTGAAGTTGAGTTTATAAATTAGAATTCCTATATTTGTATTATGGAGGATAGGATAAATCATAATATTTTTGTAACTTCTTATGAGGGATGTGGTAGACTATGTCTCTCTTTAAAATTTTAAAATATGTTTAAGGTACGTATAAAAACTTCTCCTGGAGAAACTAACCCTAAAAGTACAGGTCAACAAGAAGATTATGGTCTTGTTAGAAACTTACGTGGTATGCAGAACTCTCCAGAGCAATATGCTGTGAATGATACTATGGGTGCTATTCCAAGAGATCAAGCAAACATTGAAGTTGAAGGTGGTGAATCTGTAATTGGTGACATCAATAATGATGGCACAATGGAGTTAATGCATTTTAATGGAAAGCGACATACTGAAGGAGGTATACCTGTTAATATTCCAGAAGGATCATTTATCTTTTCAGATACCAAAAATCTAACAATAAAAGATCCAGAAGTACTTGAAAAGATATTCAACTTACCATTTAGAAAACAAGGGTATACACCTGGAGAGATTTCTAAAAAGTATGATATCAACATGTATGTGCAGATATTAAAAGATGATACTTCAGATCCACTTGCAAAACGTTCTGCAGCAGAAATGCTTAAAAAGAACAAACAGAAATTAGGTTTACTTGCATTTATACAAGAGTCAATGAAAGGTTTTCCTGATGGAATTCCTGCTATTGCTGAAGAAGTATTGTCAAGTATGGGCATTGACCCTAATCAAATGGCGCAACAATTTGCACCTCAACAACAACAAGGCGCACCTCAAGGACAAATGATGCCACCACCTCAAGAAGGTCAAGGTATACCAATGTCTGAAGATGAAGATGCAATGCAAGGTATGATGCCTGAAGGTCCTGCAGTAGCACCAGAAGATTTAGCAAATCAGTTTTCTGGAGAATTTGGTGGAGTAATGCCTAAATATAAATATGAAGATGCAGGAACTGTTGGAAGTGCTTGTCCTCCTATGTATAGCTGGAATCCATATATAAAAAAATGTGTTCTAGCAATGTATGTTGGCGCTCATCATGATGTACCAGATTTTGCTATTGCTGGTTATAATTTTGATAAGGGAGTACCAGACTTACCAAATATGTATTCAAAGTATTCAAAACTTCATAAACAACAACAACAAAAAAAAGAAGAAACATTTAACCCTCGTGCTTTATTAGCAAATGCGCAAACTCAACGTGTCAGAATAAAAGAAACACCTTTGTCAGAAAAAGATAAAGCATATGAATATTTTTTAGGAAAACCAAAAGTAAAAGTAGAACCAATTCCTGGATCTATGCAACTTCAAGATGATCCTTATGCTAAAAAATATGATCCAGAAACAGGAGAAGAGTTAAAAAATATAACATATGATAAAGTAGCAGAAGAAAAAAAAGCAGCAGATAAAATAGCTAAAGAAGAACTTAGATTAGCTAAAGATAAAAGCAATAATCCTTATAAAGATAATATACCAGGATTTGGTAGTTTAAGTAATTTAAAAAGTTATATGGATGATAATTATCAGCAACAGGTTGCTGGTGATACTTTTTATAAAGCACTACTGTCAAATGATCCTGGTCTAATGATACAAGCAGCAGAAGACATTAAAAATATTGATATTCCTTGGAATGTTGGATGGATACCATGGTCAGATCAAGATAAGATTGATGACATGTATACAATCTTACATGAAGAAGCATTAAAAAAACTTAATGAAAAACAAAAAGATATTATATTAAAAGACTACAGTGTTGAAACAATTAATACAAAACTTAATGATATAATTACAAAGTATCAAAAATTAAGAGATGATGCAACAGATGTAGCAACCAAATTAAAATATGCTGAAACACTTGATAAATATACTAAGTATAAAAAACAATTAATTAACAATGGTACCTACGACAATTATGTAAGTGGAGTTAAGCGTTCTAATGTTAAATCAAATACAAGTTGGTTTGCACATGATGTGCCTTTTGTGGATAGTGAAATAGGTAAGCCAATTCAAGATATGTACATGAGTGAACCTGGCATAGGTAATTATGAAACTATTATGTCTATAATTGAAGATATAACTAAAGCGCATGATAAAATTAAAAAAACAAATGTAGCAAAAAGTAGTCCATTAGCATTTAAAGATCAAATGCCTTCACGTGGTAGTGGACGTGGAGATACAATGTCTCTTACTGGTGAAAGTCAATCATTTGAAATGTGGAGCACTGAAAGTGAAGTTGCAAACGTATATAATAAACTGTATGGCAAAAAAAATACACCACAAGATGCAAAAGGATTTAAACCAGAATATAAACTTGGTGCAGCTCCTGGATCTACCTTTGTTATGGATAAGAATGAAGAAGGTTCAATGATATGGTTTGAAATAACAGAAGATGGTGCTGACTATCCAGTTACAAATCCTGAATGGGTTACTACATTAAATGCTGCAGCAACTAATAAAGAAAGAAGAAAAGTTTTTTTACGTCCAGCAAAAGGACCTGTTGATTTAATTGACATGCTTGAAGAAGAACAAAGATTAAATCCTCCATTAGATCCAACAAATAAAAAACCTAAAACTAATGTCATTGCACCTGTTGGTGGTAACAAACCACAAAATAATGAAAAACCAACACCAAAATATGAAAACAAAGACGTAGATGATGCATTATTTGATCAACTTTTTGGTAATGGAGGAATGAAGTATGGGGGAACTATGAAATCTATAGGTTCTGATGTTACAATTGGTGATAAAGTATTTAGATATAGTGGGTTAATCAATGAAAATGGTAATCTGCGTTATGACAGAGGTGGTTCTGTTCTTCCTAAATATGCAGGTGCTGGAACAGTATTAGATCCAACTGAACCAGTAAAAGGTCCAGAAGAAGTAAAAACAATACCAGGTAAATTTAATGGTCAACCAGTAATTATATATACAGAAACATATGCAGCTGCAGATGGTGATCCAGCACATGCTACAGTAATTCAAATCATTAAAGATCAAGCAACAGGTAATATTCTTGCAAAACGAAATCTAACTACAAAAGAAGCAGTACCAAATGATGCTCAAATAACTCGTAGTTCTTATGATTATGTTACAAAAGATAACTTAAATGATTATGAGAAAAAAGTTTTAGCTAATAAATGGAATGGTAAAGAAGAAGAATATATAACATTTTTAAATAGTTCTAATCAGATGCGTACAAATCCAGATTTTAGAAAGGATTTGTATGCGCAATTTGAAAAAGATATAGAACTAGAAAATAATTATACAGGAAGAGCAGCTGGTAAAACCAAATTTAGAGCAACATTACCAGCTAATGAATCTGATATGATAAATTCTCTTATAGCTTTTGAAGAAAGAAATGCAAGATTACAAGCGTATGGAAATAAATCTGCTGGTTCTCAAAATACTGTTGCAGGTGGTACAGATCAAGGTCGTTATATTAATAAATCTGCAAATGACATAATCAAGGCTAATCCTATTGCTTTAGGTGATTTGGATTTTTCAAAAGGATTTCAAGGTCAGGCCGCGTATATTGCATATAATAATCTATTAACAAAAGATCCTAAGTATAAAGCATTTGCATCACCACAATATGGTATTGCTGATGAGGACATTGGTTATGGAGATGGCACAGTATCAGGTATTGATAATGTCCTTGTCAATACAACTCTTTTTCAACGTTTAGGATGGAATTCAAAGCAACCACCTGAAATTAAACCAGGTGAAAAACAAGCACATTACTGTGTTGATTATGAAGATGGTTCAAAAGAGGTTATAACAAGAACTTATAAAGACACTGAACAACCTGATGCACCAGATGTTGGTGAAACAATAAATGGTAAAAAAGTAAAGGCATCTGTAGTATACAACGATCTTGTTACAGCACAAACAAATTGTAAAACAAGTACAACAATAATACCACCTAAAATACCACCAGTTCAACCAACAGGTTGGTTTGCTCCTGATATTGTAAATTATGCAGCAGCATCACGTCAGATAATTCCAAACACACCACCTACATTGCGCCAAATAGCACAACCAATGAGTGGTTATGATACTATTAATCCAATTACTAGAATTGCTGGTACAACAGGATTAATGCGTCAACAAGCAGATTTGGCAATGAATACAATGGACGCAACTACTGGATTTGCTGCTATGGCTGGTCAAGGTTATGATAAACTTGCTGAACAAATTGGTGGTGTAGAAGAGGATAATACAACAAAAATTGTTAATCCTTATCTTGCAAGAATTGGTAATTTGGCTACAGATGTGGATTACAAAAATACCATGTTACGTGGTAAGTTTGATACAGAAGGAGCAATATATCCAGAAGAACTTGCTGCTCAAAGAAATAAAAAAGCAGCACAAGAAGCAATGTTATGGGGTAAAGGTTGGGGTAATGTACAAATAGATAATTCTTTAAGAGTTGCTAATCCTAATGCATGGCATGCTAATCGTCTTAGTCCTATATTTCAGTGGTCTGGAGTAGGACGTGATCCATTAGTAGCTAATACAATGACATCAGCCAATGGAGTAGGACAACAAGATTGTTCAACTGTATATGCTACAGCTTATGAATCAGTTAAAGGTCAAACAACAATGGATGAGGCTGCTAAAAAAGAATATGCTGCTAATATGCAGAAAGCATGTATATCTCAAAATAATAGTCAAATGAATAGAACACAACAACAGCTATACAATGCTGGCATAACTAACATGTTTGGTGCACAAAAATTTGGAGGAACAATATACACAGCTCCAGGTGCTATGGAATATGGAGGTATGTTTTATGATGATGATAATAATTAATTAAAAGGTTATGGCAAATTTTGTTCAAGGTGACGCAAGTCCAATAGCAGACATTAAACCGTGGTCTCCTGATTGGTCATTTTTATCACAGGTATATGGAGTAACGCAAGCACGTTTTGACAAAGGTTTTAACCAAGTCAAAAATCTTTATAATTCTGTTTTAAATAGTCCATTAACAAATTCAGAAAATCAACAGTTTAGACAAGGAATGTTTGAAAAGATTCAAGCAAGTCTTCGTGATGTATCTGCTTTAGATTTATCAGATCCAACAAATGTAATGCGTGCTCAATCATTACTTAATCCAATAAGTGAAGATAAAGAGTTAGCGTATGATATGTATGTAACTAAACATCATGATAATCAAAAATCAATAATGGATACTTATAAGAATAGTACTGACGCAAAAATACGCGCACAGTACAATGACTATTCAAAATTAGATCTTATGTTTGCTGAAGATGACATGCGTAAAGCAAAACGTGGTGATGGTTCAATAACTTCAGTACAACCTCGTGATTTTACACCATTTGAAGACATTAATGATTATTTGTCAAGTGCAGCAAAAGATGCAAAACTACAAGTAAAGTTTGCTAATCCTGATGGTAAAGGTTACATAATGACATATACTAATGGTAAATATGCAGAAGTTCCTTTTAGTAATTGGGCAAAAATGACAATAGGTAATCGTTTTGATAGACAATTTGGAGTTATTGGACGTGTGACAGCAGAAAATCAAGTACGTGATTTAATGTCACAAGGAATGACAAAAACGCAAGCTACACAAGAAGTTGCAAAAACAATGTCTGCAGATTATATGGCTTCTCAGAAAACAGATGTTGAAGATACAACAACTAATCTTACTGATGTAAATTCACAATTGCAAACTATTAAAGATTTATATCCACAAGGAATCCCTTCTGGTAGAGCAGATATACTTGAAAAATATAATAAACTTGCTACGTTACGTACTGAGTTAATAAATGACAAAACTCAATCAGAAAGTGAGATTAAAAAAATAGAAGAAGATCCAGAAACTTATACAGTATCAAATCTTTATGGTATTCTTGCAGGTCAAGCTAAGAGAAATGCTGCAACAATTTGGGGTGTTAGTACAGCTCAAGCAACTGCAGAATTAGACATTAAACCAGATCAAAAAGTAATTGGTGATATGGATAGACATGCTACAAATGCTAGACATTCTGCATCATTAGCACAAAGTTGGAGAATACATCAAGATGATCAAAATATGGAGATGCTTAAAATGCAAAGAGGAGAACAAATGGATCTTCTTAAAATGCAAAAAGCAGAAGAACTTGCAATAATGAAATTAAAAGCAGAAGGTAACTTACCTACTGAAACATATGTTGGTGATTATATTGGTGCTTCTACAACAGGTGTGGATATATTAAAATCAGCAAATAGCAAAAATAAAAATGAGTTATTTAACAATGCTTTTGGTGCTCAAAATGGTTTAATGAATATGGTTTTAGGAAAGAGTAAAGATCATTCTAAATACTATAGTGTACTATCTAAAGTACAAGGTATAGCACAAGGTAATGGTGCTAAACTTTCAGATCAAGATAAGCAATTAATAAAAGAATATGGATCACTTGTTGGTTACAAGCGTGGTATAAATGTTTCAAGTGCATCTAGTGCTGATGCGTTATTACAGACACTTGCTTCAAATACTTATTCAAAAGCAACACAAGTATTACAATGGTATTCAGATTATGGTAAATCTTCTGAAGCTAAAAAATATGCTCAAGCATTTACTGGAACCATTACAAATATGAAAGGAATTCTGCAAGAACAAAAAGAACTTAATAAAAGTTATAAACAAATTGCAAGTACAGTATATGACTATAAAAATGGTAAAATAAGAGAAGATTATGAAGGTGCTAAAGTTATATCAAGATTACCAGATGGTACTCCAATATTTGATTTATCAGCTTTGTCAGAAGCAAAAAGGAAACAACTAAGTAAAGTTGTTGGTTCTGAATTTAACTCACGTTCTAATCCTGTTGGTTCTACATATAACATGACAAAACCACAACCTGATGAGATGTATCAATTCTTTAACAAAGCAGATAAAAATATTGTTATTACAAGATCAAATGGAGAAAAAATTGATGCAGCAACAATTGGCAATATGCCATATGCAGCTCAATTAAAACTATTTGGTGAATCATTTATAGCAAGTTTTGATCCTAGTGGTAAAAATGTATATGTAGATTTAAAAGTTAGTCCAAACAGTGGTGAAGCAAAGTCTATGAAACTTAAAGCTGGTGAAACCATTAGAGTAAAACTACCATATTCATATATTCAAAGTAGTTCAGGTTTAACTAGATTTAAAAACTACATTGGTAGTAACTCAATTGTTAATGACTCGTATGGTATAATGGAGGGATTCGCTAGAAATCCAATGGCAAGAGTTGAAGCTCCAACAAGTATGACAGCTACAGGATTTGATTTTACAGCAGCTGGTGTTAGAAATTCAAATGGTCAATATGGTGTAAACATTGATTTTACAATGATTAATCCACAAAAAAATGTTAAAGAAGGAACAAGTAGATTCTTTCAACTTGATCCAAATGATCCAACTCAGTTTTTACAAATATCTGAAATGGTAAATGCCACATGGACAAACTATCAAAATGCAAGTTCAATTTGGGAAGAACAATTTAGTCAACAACAATTATTACAATATCCAGAAATAGGAAACTAATGGCTGAAGATTTAGAAATGGGTACAGAGCAATTAGCAGAAATGACTGCTAATGCAGAAGCAAGCATAGGAGAAGCAAGCATAGGAACAGAAGCAAACTTAGCACAAGAATTGCCAGTTGATGCTGCGTTAGAATTAGATGCTGCTAAATTACAAGCACAAAATGATACACCTGCATCTTTTGATATAAATAATATGGTACCTGGTGGTCCTGGTGATGGAGTTAATTTTGGTCAACAATCAGCACCTGTAAGACCAAATGTTTCATCACGTACACCAGATCCAAGTGATTTTTTAAAGTCAATGAATAAGATCATTGATTCAAATGCTAATGAAATATTTGTTAATAGACATAAGAACGATGTAACTGTTGGTCCTAAAGCACGTTATGCTGGTGCAGACATTGACATGTTTAGAAACCAAGATGATTTTGATCCTCAAGGGTTTAACTACTTCAATCCTGAAAAGCAAAAGGGATATATTGAAGCAGAAACTTGGGGATCCGCATTAGGTAAAGGGATTGATAGTTTTGCCACAAGATTTGGCAATACTTTTACAGATCACTTTGCGTCATATGGTAGAATAGGAGATGCTCTTATTAACTGGGATTGGGATAAACTGAAGTACACAGAAAGTGAAATGGTTGAGGCAAACTATGCTGAATACAAAGACTCAATGAAAAACTATGTGTTTGTACCACCAGAAGAAGATGATGACATATTGAGTAAACGTTCTATTTCAGAATTTGTTGGTAATGCTGGTTTTGCATTAGGAACATTTGCAGGTTTTGGATTAGAGTTGGCAGCTGATGCTGTCATAACTGCATTTACTGTTGGTGGTGGAGCTGCATCATTTGGAGCTACAGCTACAAGAATGGCAGCAAAAGAAGCAGCAATGGCTGGTTCAAGAGCTGCAGCAAAAGGATTTGCAGCAGGTGCTAAAACTGCAGCATTTAAATTTACAGACTTTGTTGCAGACATGGGTAAAGGTGCTTTTCATTTTGCAAATCAATCCACTGATGCATTGTCAATGGCAGGCAAAGTAACACAAAAAGCAAATCAAGCTAAGGTTGTAGCAAATGCAGGAAAAGTTGGAACAGATGCTTTAAGAACATCAATGAAAGAAGTATTTGATATATATACATTAAATCTTCGTAACATAGTTAAATCCAAATCATTTAATCAACTTGCTGGTAATATTGCAAAAGGTGTACCAATTCTTGGTACTGGAATTAGATATGGAGAAAAGGTTGCAGCTGGTGTCAAAGGTGGTTTAAGTACTGGTAAATTAGTTGGTATTGGATTGCAAGGTACAAGACGTATGTTGCAAGAATTTAACATGTCATCAACTGAAGCAAATTTTGAAGCAGTAACAGCATATGGTACTACGCTTGATATGATGGTAAATCAGTATCGTGCAGATCATGAAGGTGAAAATCCTTCAGCAACTGAGTTTGCAAAAATGGAAGAACTCTCTTTAAAATCCGCAAGTAGTAATTATAATACTAACTTGGGTATTTTATTAGTCACAAATAGATTTCAATTTGGTTCTTTATTTAATCGTTTTGCTGGTGCAAACAAATGGACAAAAGAAATATTACAAGAGGGTGCTGCAAATACTCTTGGAATAAATAGAATGTGGAGTTCAAGTAAACTTCTTGCTAAAACTTATCAAAAAGGTTTTATGGGAACATATGGATTACTTGGTAAAATAGGAAAAGACTTTGGAAGAAAGCAAGCACTATATGAATTTGGAAAACAATTCTCAAAAGATCTTTTGCGTTTTGAAGTTATTGAAGGTTTGCAAGAAAACTTGCAAGAAATGTCTGGAGCAGCATGGAAATATTATTATGCTGGTCAATATAATGGTTATAAATATACATTAGAACAAGCATTTGATAAAGGATTAGGTGAACAGTTTACTAAACAAGGATTTAGAACATTTTTACAAGGAGCATTAACAGGTTCTATGATTAGACCTGTTACACATACTGTAGGTAAGTTTACAAACTACTTGAATGAAAAAGCAATGGAGAGATCTTACAAAGACAATCCTGCAGAGAATCCTTATGTAAAAATGAAGGAGCAACTTAAGAGAGATATCAAGTTACAAAATGACCTAATGGGTCAAATGTCTGCTAAGAAATTTGAAGATAATGTTATAAATTTTACTAATCAAGTTGACTCATCATTAGCACAAACAGAAGCAGCAGCAAAAGGTCATCAATACGAATGGCAAAATGCAAAAGATAACGCTGTATTATCAGGTGCAATGGCAGCAAATCGTTCTGGTACAACAGCAATGTATCAACAAGCACTTCGTGAGATGGGTAAGACTATGACCAATGAAGAATTTGAAGCAGCATTTGGAATTAAACTTGAAGATACTAAATACAATTCTACAGCAGAGTTTACAGAGGCAATGGCAAAAGATGTCAAAAAGTATTCTGACACAATTGATGGTATTCGTAAAAAAGTTAAAAATCTACCTGACCCCTTAATGTATGAAGCAGGTTCTAAAGAAAGATTAGTATCTACAATTATGCATAATGCTCAAGAAGAAGCAATACGTATTATTGCATTAAATGCAATGAAAGCTACGCGTGCATCTGAACGTGCTCAAGCAATAAGTCAAGATCTTTTAAAGATACCTGGTTTTGCTAATTCATCTGAATATGCATTACGTGTACTTGCTAATCCTGAAAGTTTTAAAGGAGAAAGTGGTAACATGTTATCAGAAATAAAACTATTAGAAGAAAGTTTAAAACAAGGAGTTGACTTTACACCTGAACAGAAAAAGACTATACAAGAAAAGTTAAATAGCAAAAAAGAATTATTAGATACATATAATAGTTGGTTTAACTTTTGGGATAATCGTGAACAATTATTAGAAAGAGAAGATTCAAAAACAGGTGAGAAAGGAGAACAGAAAGAAAAAGTATATGATACATTTACAGGTGTTCCCTTTAAAGCAAAAGAATACGATGAAGATGGTGTTCTTATAAATGAAGAAGCAACTGTATATTCATTAGATCACAAAGATGCAATTGAAACATTTAGAAAGTTTATAAATTTACGCAATAAAGATGCAGGTATAACTGATCAAATATCAGAAGAAGATTTAAGAGAAGCTTTTGACAAAGTTGTTGACTTTATGAGACTTGATCAAGATCAAAAGGATTACATGCGTTCTATGGATCTTTTGTTTAATCCAGATTACTATCGTCAAACAATAACAAGTATACAAGATGGTAGATTTAAATATGAAATACTAGAACTTGTAGATGGTTTAAATGATAGATTGTTTAATGTTATTAAGTATGTAGTAAGCAGTTCTGATTTAGAAGATCCAGTTGAAAAATTACAATTAGCTTTTAAAATCTTTGAGGAACTATCTACAACTGTTAAAGGAAGTGATTACTATAAAAACTTAGTTCTTATTGGTATTGATGAAAATACAGGATTACAAAATGCTAAATTTGCTCAAGAGAATTTAACAAAACTTAATGAAGTTATTGAAGATAAAATTGCAGAGATATTAGATTCTTATGCATCTCAAGAAGTAACAGGAGACATAAGTGATTTAGAGTATGAAGATTTTCAAAAAACTAAAAAAGTCCCTGGATATGTAATGTCTATGATTGGACGCAAACTTGCAAAAGAAGAAACTCTTAGTGATAGACAAAGCGAAGTATACGAAGCAAATAAAGATCAGATTGACGCAATAATAGCTAGACTTAACATTAATAAAAATGCTGGTCCTGGAATGTCTGATATATCATTGGTAGGAGTAGCAAAAGAAAGACTAGTTGAAACTGGTGAATTTGAAATAGCAGAATTAGATACAATGAATGAAAAAGATTTGTTATCTCTTGCTGTAGAAAAAAATGTTATTACAGAAGAAGAAGCTGTTGAACATTATTCTGGTAAAGCAGTTGAAGTTATTTCTGATGAAATTTATAATGCATTTAAACAAACACAAGAAGTTGAAGATATAGTTCTTGAAAATATTGCCAGACGTGATTTAGATGATATTGAATTAAGTCCAAGAGAACAAGAAATAATGCAAGCAAAAGTTGCAGAAATATCTGAGATTCAATCAATTATAGAAGATGAAAGAGTAAGAAGTGAAGAAGAAAATGCACCTATAACTGAATCAGAAGAAGAAGTTGTACCACAGGTTTTAGAACAAGCAGATGATGTTGAAGAAAAAACAACTGATACTGTTGGTGGAACTATAAGTAATGCAGAATCTGCTGCAGATGAAACAGATAAACTTTTTGAAACTCTTTATGGTACAGGTAAAGATGGTACTAACAAAGAAGAGAATGAACAAGAACCATTTGTAGTAAAAGGTACTGAAGAAGAAGGTTTTGAAGTTGTATCAAGAAATGGTATTCCTTTAAGTAACGAAAAAATTCAGTCTGAGAATGAAGCAGTAGATTTAGCAAATAATCTAAATGCCACAAGATCAAATATAGATTGGTCAACAGAATTTTTAGGAGACTTATCTAAAGATGAAGAAGCACAATACAAACTAGATAGAATGGTACGTGGAGGTCAAACATCTTTACGTGCATACAATAAAGCAAATGAAACAGAGATTACAACTCTTGAGGATTACTATAAACTTCCAGAAGGTAAAAGAAATCTTAATGATATTAAAGAATCAATATTAACAAATGTTCCTCTTAGTAAGATAAAACAAAAAAGAAAAAAGGTTGCAAAAGAAGAAGCAGAACAATCTGATCTTTTTGAAAATACAACTTCAAGTTTTGTTGGTGGTCCTGCATTGCCAATGCAATCTATTCAAGATCTATTTGATAGACTTGAGTCTACTGATAATGTTGTAGAAGAACCTACTACTACTACATCTGATTTAAGTTTAAGACAAAAAGTTGAATTAAGGATTCAAACATTGCGTAAAGAAAATCCTCAAGCTTTAGAAAATTTAGATCCATTACTTCAAGAAGCTGCTAAAATGATGATTTCATACAATGAAAAATATAATGCAGAAAATTTAGAAAAAAATCCCAATTCTAAATATTATGTTGCTCCAAGTTCAATACAAAGAAAATGGAAAATAGGTTTTCTAAGAACTGATAAAATGATTTCTCAATTAGAATCATTAGGAATAGCAGGTCCTGTAATAACTACTACTTATGAAGTAGACACTACAGATGAAGATTGGACAGAAGAAGATGGATATATAGGTACAAGGAATAGCCAAGAACTACTTATTACCTCTCAAGAAGAAATTGATCTTATTTTTGAAAACTTAAAAAAACCTACAACCACTACTACAGATACTAAAAATGATGTAGATTTAAAATTTAATGTTTTTGCCCCTACTCAAAAAGGAGGAGAATTTATTCTTACTGAAGATACTTCTTTTAAAATGAATGATGAAGGATGGCAAGAAAGAAGAATAGGAGAATATGATAAAACTAATGTTGATGAACGAGGTAAAGTTATAAAGTCAGCTTATTATATTAAAGATGGAATACTTGGTGTTATAATCCCAAGTAAAGATTTTATGGGAAGACCTCGTGGATATCAAATAGTAAATGTTAAAGTTCCAGATGGTTTTAATGAAGGTCTATTTAAAGAACTTTTAAAAAATATTACTTATGGTCCTGGTAATTCTAATCTTGAACAAACAAATAAAATTATAGCTGAAATAAAAGATGCAATTCAAATGTCAGTTATTCAAACTACTACAGATACTAAAGCTGATGTAAATGCTAAAAGCGAATATAAACAAGTAGGTAAAACAGTAGGTGTATTTAAAGCTCCTGTTGGTAATAAAATACCTTTTGTAGTAGAACCTAACCATCCAAATGCAAAAAATACAGTTTGGAAAATTGAAGAAAAAAATGGTAGATATTTTGTATCAGGCTTAAGAGATATGAGTCAAGTTGCAGAAATAGCATCAATGGTTGAAGTACTTGTAAAACCTATATTTAATGAAAATAATAGGTATGAAAAAAATGAACCTCAAGTTATTTTTATATTAGAACCTGCTGAATTACAAAAAAATTCTGATGGTACATATACTTTACTAAAAAAAGGATTGTTAAGATATCATACTTTAGAACTCACAGAGAGTGAGAAATCTACGTATAATAGAGCTAATGTAACAGTTGTCCCTACAGATACTAAAAATGATGCAGAAAGTTCAGAAAAAAATAGTAAATTTGTTAGTAAGGAAACAATTTCAGAAGAAACTATATTAGATCAACTGAGGAAGATAAATTCTTGTTTTAAATAAACTTTAAAAAATGGCATGTGCTTTAACTACTGAACAATACATACCTGTAGTAGAAAATCTAATTAGATTAAATCCAACAGTATATAACAACTATGATAATGCAGCAAGATTTATATTGCAATCTAGTTTAACTGAAGAACAAAAGAAGTTAGCTCTTCACAACATGGCGCATATTTACAATGCGTTATCTGAATTAGGAAACTCTGAAAAGTATAAAATAAACAAAGGTATTGACATTATCAATTCAGTAAATCTAATTGATAATACAACTGATTATTTAAGTAATGCGTTCAAAGTATTTGATTTAAAAAAAACACGTTCACAATCGTTTGATGGTGTCATATCAGCAATTGACGCATTAGCAAAACAATCGTTGATTATGCTTGCTGATTTAAACAAATCAGATGGTGTATTATCATTATTTAAAAATTACATTTCTACACACAACTTTGAATCAATTGAAGAAAAAACTGACGCAATAGATCAAATACGTGGAGCATTGAAAGGTGTAATTGATGATATGACTAAAGCTGATCAATCATACAAAGAAGTATTATACAATTCAATTGATGATTTTATTGATGGTCTTCAGCCAAAGTCAAAGTATATTCCACTTGATTCAATTTCTGACATAGTACAAATAGATAATATTCTTGTTACATTAATCGATGGAACAATGATTGAAGCAATTGAGTATGATGGAATATTAAACAAGATTGAAAATGATGGCACATTGACTGAGATTGATCCAGCAACTGTTGTTACACAAAAATCAGCAAGACCTGCAGATTGGTCAGACTCTAATGATGGTAAGCAAGTATTTAAAGAAGATTTCTTTGCGTCTGGTTTAACTATTGATTCAATAAATCCAGATGAGCATTTTGATTTGATTGCTGAGTTAAGTAAAATGTCATCGCCATCATCTGGTGTTAAGATAACAGCAGTAAAATTAAGTGACTATGGTGACATGCGAGTTGGCAGAATTAAGGAGCTTGCAGCAACTGAAGAACAATATGCTGGATTAGCAAAACGTGATTATGAAACTTTTGAGAACTCAACTCAGGTTGCATTTCTTGAATCAACACCAAATGGTAAAGTACTTACAGTGTCACGTCCAAAAGCAACTGAGCAAGATTTTGCTTTAGTTGGTGAGATACTAGCATCAGGTAAAAAATTCTACATTTATTCAATGGACAATTTTGTATTTGTTTCTAGTGATAATACAACAGAAAAACTTGATTTAACAAATCCTGGACATTTAAAGATGTTACAAGACATGTCTTTGAAAAAAGCAGGAACAAATGTTCAAGATTTAACAAATTCAGATATTCAATCTATTGTGGCTTCTCAGAAACTATTTCAAGAGTTTAAAGAGAAAATAGATAACAAAATTAGTGATGCATTTATATCAGGTAATTCTATAGATGTTACTGATGAGTTTATGCAGATGTATGATTTTACAAATACAAGATCTTCTGCACCAGTTAAAACATCATTAAAAGAACTTGTAGAAAAAAACCCACAATTTAGTCAAACAGTTACAGTTGTAAAGATAGATTCTAAAGGTGATATAGTTTCTGAAGAAGAACGTCAATTACCATTTTACTTTACTAAACAAATAGATGAAAAATTTGGAACAATTGAATATGTAAGTATATCATTTTTAGCAGCAAACGAAAGAATCAAAGTTACTCTTCCAAATGGTGAAACAAAAGCTATTACAGAAAAACTTTACATTGATGAAGTTCTTAATTTAAATGAAAAAGTAAGAAATCTTTTTAAAACAGAAGATGCGAATTTGATGGAGTTAATGAAAAATAAGCAGTCAACTGTTCGTGCAGTTAAAACAATGCATTTTGTTTTAAAGTTTCCTTCTAAAGGTGATATTTCTTATGCAATAGTTGATAAAGTTTTTCAATTACAAAACCCTGAATTCTTTGCAAAATTTATTACAATTGTATCTTCTATTATAGATCCAACTAATATTGCAAATAAGTCTGATGCAATCACTGCAATGCAAAAATCAATGTATCAGTTTGAACCAGTAAACGTACCAAATAAATCTGATGCACAAATTACTATTGATTTTGCAACTTCAACCATAAAGAATGGTAGAGCTTTACAAATAGAAATTCGTCCATATAGAGGTGCTAAAGAGTCACGATATGGTAAGATTATAAATAAAGATGATAAATCAAAATACGCATATAATTTTATACTACCTGAGTCTGAAATTTTAAAATTAGGAAAAGCATTAACTAAAGGTCCATTAGTACAAAAAGTACAGTCAGAAAATACATCATTATCTAAATATAATTTATCTAATACTAATGATCTTTTAGATTTTTATACTGCAGTTTTTGAATTATCAAAAATGCCAACAGCAACAAATAGTGTTAAAGAACTTGCTGAACAAGTACTAATAGCTCAAGATAAGTTTACAGATACAATTATTGATTCTGTTACTAAATATATTAAAGCAAATCCTGATAATATTTATGGTGAATTTTTAGATGCATTAAAAGAAGATTTTGCACCATATGGAAATTTTGCTATTGAAGATTTGTTTTCAAGAGTAAATGATGAAGGTAAGCGTGTGTTAAAAATTAACTCACCTATTTCTACTAACAGTGATGCTAGAGAATCTTATAATAGATCAATGAAAAATGTTAAGGTGCTTGAGTCTTTAGGTAGAAGATCATTTAATCTTGTTGCAAAAGCACCTGTCAATGTTTCAGTGGCTGATCAAAGTTCTGAAAACCTTGATCAAACTGTTGCACAAAAAGCAATAGTTGAAGAAGTAGCAAACAAAGAAAATGCTCCAGTAAAGATAACACCAGATAATATAAGCAATACACCTATTGTATTAAATGATTCTGTAGAAACAGAAGAAGATGTTACAGAAGAAAATAAGAATGAAGAAGACAATGATGTAATTGACTTTACAGATGATGTTCCTTTTTCAATTGCAGAAGATATCAATGTAGAAATTGCAACAGAACAAGATATCTTAACTGAGTCACAATGGTTAAGTGATGCATTACCACAATTTGGATTAGATAGAAGTTCTTTAAAAGATTTAATTAATCTTTCAAGAATTGATGGTACTGTATTAGGTATGTTTAAAGATAGAATGATCTATCTTAATGATACTATTACTGGTAAAGGTACAATCTATCACGAAGCATTCCATGGTGTATTTAGATACTTATTATCTGAAAGTGAACGTAAGGCTTTAGTTATGCAAGTAATGGAAGATCCAAAACATTCAAACAAGTTTACTGCACTTAATGTAAAAGAGTTTGCTAGAATAAGAAATCTTTCAATTACAAATTATGATACATTAGTTGAGTTAATTGCAGAAGAAATTCTTGCTGATGGTTTTCAAACTTACATGTTAAAAGCAAAACCATCTCAACCTAAAACTGCAATGCAAAGATTCTTTGATATGCTTAAAAAGCTATTAAACTTTTTTGTCAAAAACAAAACACAGATTGAAAATGTATACGATCGTGTAAAACGTGGGTACTATAAAACTGCAGCTATTAAATCAAATATTTATGATGGTCAAGTTGCATTTGAGTTAATTGATGGTTTAATAAAATATTACTCTGATCAACAGGGTAATGTGATAAAAGCACGTTCATCATTAACAGTTTCTGAACAAGAACAACTACTCAACATGATGGTTGGTGTTATTTTTCAAGATAAAGTTCAATCAGATAATTTTGAAATTAAATTTCAACGTGCAGCAGACAAAGTTTTAAATGAGATTTACAACATGGAAAAACTTGTTGCACAAAATCCTGAAAAACGTGAACAGATTGAAGCAAAATTTGCATCAGTTATTTCTACATATAGATTTATACTAGGTGCACGTATGAAAGGATTAAATGTAAATGATCTTAATCTTTCTGGTAACACAGCATACGATGAAAAAGCAAACATAAATAAGATACCATTAATTAATGGAGAAACTATAGATAATACAATGGGTCAATATTCATTTGATACATTGCGCAGATTAGTAAAAGATAAATATACAAAAGCAAACTCTGTTGAGATTGCTAGAGATAATGACGATCACACATTAGATTCTGAAGAAGTAGAGAATACATTTACTGGAGAAAATGCAAATGAAGTACAAGATGATGAAAAGGTATCTGTACAAGAAGAGTTAGAAAATAATGATTTTGACTCAGGAGTGGGCGAACAAAATCGTATGGATTCATATGTTGCACAAATTAGAAGATTCTTTTCTACACTAAGAAGTGATCAGTTTGATGAAGATACTGGAATTAATTTTCCACGTATGATTGATGGTCAATACTTATTTCCAACACTTTTAAAAATAACAGCAGGATTAGATCCAAAAAACATAATCAATAGCATTGGTGTAATGTCAAAGCAAATGATTAAAGATGGATACTCTCAAGTTGGTAAAGATTTGCAAATTATATTTAATGAAATACAAACTCGTACTAAAGCAGACTCTAATGGTGTTGCTCAATCAAATAAACAATTATTAAATCTTGTTGTAGAAGTATTGCATGGTGTTGAATTAAACTATGCAATGTTTAACGTAGCATCTCCAAAGAAAGTAAACATGGAGGATATTACGTCTGGTGAAGAACTTTTAAGATCTGACTCAGTTAATTTTAGAATATTTGATAAAGTAATGGACTCAGACATAACTAGAAAACGTGATGATGTAATTGCAGGGTTTATTAAAAAACATGCTGCTGAAGCAAATACTGATGAGTTTAAAGCTGGAGTAAAATACTTAAAAGATTTTGCCACAAATTTTATGAATGCTCCAGATATACTTGACAGTATGGTTGGTCAAACAATGAAGTTAGAAAAATTAACTAATGAAGTTCATAATGCAATGCTTGCAATTGGATTAAAAGTTCCAAGATCATTAGTTGAGTTATCATTAATGGCAATAAATAAAGCAGAAAATAATATTGCGTTAGATGTTGATAATGAGCTATTAGAGTTTTATAATGTAAATGAAAACTTTATAAAGCAAGAACAATATCTAGAAAAAGATTTTTTTAGAAGTTTAAAAGTTGTTCTTAGTGCGTCATATTTAGAAAGTGGTAAACCTAATAGTGGAATAAGAAATGTACTTGATGATGAGAAATCAAAAAATAAGGATGCAAAACGTCTTCTTTTAATTCTTAAAAAAGCGTCAGCATATACAGTAAAATATGATCCAACAAATATACCAAGTGTTATTAAAAATGCTGAAGGTAAATCAATCTATCGTTTTACTAAATATAATCCTTTATTATTATTAGGACAAAGATTAAACACAATGACTCTTGAAGAGGCATTAGCAGATGATCCATACTTTGAGAATACTCTTAAAGAATTTATGATGGACAACGTATTACTTGGTCCAATATTAAAAGGTGAGAATAATCCAGATACAGTTAAGATGCAATTGTTTCTAGATAATTTTACAGTTGCATTATTTGGTGGTGTTCAACAACGAATTGGAGATGTATCTAAAAAAGGACAATCATTTAAATCTGTTGATGAAAGATCTTTGCACATGTTACAAGTATTATCCTTCATGGGTAAGAAACAAATAAGTGACAAAGCAGGTAATGAAATATCTACATACTTAAGATCATTCCATCAGCTTGAAGCAACATCAACAAACTTTTTAATTTCTTCAATATATGAATCCTTTGTATCAAAAGATGCTAAAACTACCAATGATAAAGGTCAAGTATTATATAATGGAAAGTATTTAAAAATTGTAGAAGATCTTACAGGTATAGTTAAGCAAGAGTATCAAAGAATGTCTCGTGAATGGAATCGCAGACTTGATTTAAAAGCAAACTATGAAAATGGTACAAGCAATGAACTTGTAAATAAATACAATGCTGTACTAGAGGAAGATGGTAAAACAATAAATGTAGATGATACAACACTAAGAGCATACAAGTTTAACATACTTGATGATTTTTTTGAAAATGAATCCAATCAATCTTTGCGTGATGACCTAATTGATCTAGCAAAAAAACAAGTTTCTTTTGAAGACATTGAAAAAACTGATTTGTTTAGAGCATTAGATGAATATGCAAAACAAGAGTTTCAAACGTATCTTGAAAAACTTGAGACACTTGGATTAATAGAAAAACTACCAATAAATGAGCAAGATAAACAGTTAGAAGTTAGACCTGCAGTAGCTGCACTGTTACCAACTCTATATTATTCTTCTAGCATGTTGCCAAGTGCAACTAAGTTAGGAATAGCAAAACAATCACTTACTGATGTATATGGTGTACCACATGGTGTAAATGAGAAATCAGAAATCCAACCAATAGAGAAACTTCTCTATGATATGTTTATGAATAACTGGAGAAATGGTTTACATCTAAATCAGTTGATGGATGGTGATATGGCTCTTAATGTTAAGAATGCACAAGACTATGTAAAACGTCTTAAGAAAATTGTTGCTAGTGGCTCTAACATGAAAAATGGTACGCACAAAGTTGCGTATATGAATACTATTACAGCATTTATTCATGAAGAGTTTCCACAATATGGACCTTACTATAAAAGAATTGAAATTGAATTAGATTTTACAATACCTAGTGATGCAATACGTCAAGAACTTTTTGAAGGTTATGACAAAGCAGTTGATAATACAAAAGAAAATGTTGATGGTCGTATAGTTAAATGGGCAGACATGATGCGTGAAATCTTTGATGGTCAAAGTATTTCATCATTGATGCACCAAATGGATATGCACGAGACTTTGGGAAGACTAGATGATCGTTCATTATATATATTAATAGCAAAACACTATAGAGCATTGACACAAGAAGAGACTCGTTATTTGGAGTCTTTTAAAATTGTTAATAATGCTAAGAAAACAATTACAGCTGATAGAAATATTTATCACAAACAATCAGAAAGTTATATTGACAGAACTGATGTTAGTTCTTTAGAGATTAAACAAAATGCAGAAGAGTCAATTGATGATGCAACTGCTAGAGTCTTTGATGAATTACATGGTTTATATATGAAAGTTTATGACTTACGTAAAGATCGTGAGTTAGCAGCTGAAATGCCAGATGCTAAGAATGAAATATCAAAAATTGATATAGATATTCAAAATGTATACAGATCAATACATGAATATTATACACCATTACCTAATCGTGTAATGCTACATGATATTCTCAACTCAATGGAGTTATACCAAGTTGATCAATTAATGGATACAACTTCTTCTAAAAATGCAACTCTTTTACCACTTGATATATTTGCTTCTGAGAGAACAGAAGATGGTTATATTAATTTTAGAATGTCTGCATTAAATGTTCCTAACAGTGCAAAGTATCTACAAGTAGAAACAAGTGGTGTAAAGGACAAAGCAAAACATTCTGTTCAATCTAAATTACTTCTTCCAGCAAACATTAGCGAAGATGAATTTAAAAAGATAATTGAAATTGAAATTAGAAAAACAGGTAAAGTTGTAACAGAAGGTGATATGATTGCAATGCAAAATATTAAATTAGCATTGAATGACTATCAAATATCTTTACGTAAAGCTACAAATGCTCGTTTGATTTACTTTAAAGATGTTCTCAGAAAAGGAAATGATTTTGAGATGGGTAAATTATTTACAATGATACGTGAAAGTTTACAAGAGCAAAATGCTCCAAAAAATATATTGGACATGTTTGCTGTTAAACCTGATGGTAAACCTGTATTTAATCCAAACTTAAGTTTAATAAGATCTACTCTTGAGTATTATTTAATAGCTCAGTATAGTAAAAATGTAACAGATGAAAAAGTTGCAGGATTTAAAAACTTTCATGAAAGTTCTTTTGGATATAATGTAATTGTTGATACACAAACTGGTGAAGTAATTACAACTCAAGCGTATGCAGAAAATCCAAAAGCATATGGAGATACATCAAGATTTAAATCACGACCTCTTGGTATCAGTGTAGAAATACAAGAAGATGGTAGTAAGTTATATTTTGTTGAATGTATACTTCCTAAACCATTTTTTGCAAATGCTCAACAAGAAGCATTCTACATGCAAAATTTAACAAGAATGTTTGGTGTTCGTATTCCAACAGAGGATAAACGATCAATGATAGCATTAAAGGTTGTGGATTTTGTTGACTCTTCTAAGATGAACAACATTATTGTACCACATTTTGTACATTTACTTGCAGGTTCTGACTTTGACATTGACTCATTATTTGGCAGAATGATGTCTTACTATGAAAATGGTAAAGGTAACTATGCATTGTATGGTGATTATAGTCTTTACTCAAATCCAGACACTGGTAAATTTATTGAATTCATGCATTATATGTCAAAGCATGAAGATATTGGTCCTGCAATAAAAAACAGAAAACGAGAACTTATTAATGCAGGTACAATTGAAATGCCTGGTGAAGGGCCATTGTTTGAGGTAATGCAAGCACTTGGATTTGATGATGACAAGTTTACAGGTGTATTTGATCAAGTAGCATTAAAATCTAAATACACTGATGAGTTAGATTTTACAAACTATATGTTTGAGTTAACTAAAGAAGCTAAAGAATTATATGTAAATGCAAAAGAAATAGCAGAACAAAATCCTGAAAACAGAGAACTTGCTAAAACAAGAAACGTTTATGGAAGAGAACATACTGATTTAAAATACATACGTAAAGAAAATGTAAGAAAGCAAAGAGAGACAAAAGAGCTATTGAGATATTTAGATTCAGTATTTGAATATCAAGCAATTATGGATGTATTGTCTAAGTTTGGTATGCCAAGTAGTGTTGATAATTTTATGTCAAATAACACGTTCTCAGAAATGGTTTCACCTAGATATCAAAATCAAAATCTTACTGCAAGCTTGCAGATATTAGGAAATGAGGCTGTGTTTAAATACTTGTACATCAATCAGCGTTCATCAACTCAAGAATTTAAAGATATACTTGAGTCATTTGGTATTGATTTAAAAGCAATTACTAAGAAATCTAACTTGTTTACTCCTACTAATATGATTGAATCTAAGGTAGAGAATAACATGAACAAAGATGGTATTGGACGTGCTGCTGTAATGAATAAGTTTTTATCATTGGCAAGTCAGTATAATCTTAAGTTGTCTGATAAAGCAATTGTGTGGGCTTATAAAAAGTTAGATGGACAACTTGTACTAAAAGATACATTTGGCCAACTAAACGATAAAGAACAACGTGTAATTTCCATTATTGGAAACATCTTAGGTATGTTTGCTGATGGTGCTAAAGAACCAATTCCTTCTGCATTACAAATGAATGAAGTAAATGCAAGTACTACTCTTGCAATGATTGGTATAGGATTAGATCCAGAATTTGCAATAGCATTTAATTTCTTACCTGAAGTGCGTAAAGCAGCTCTTGCTGTACAACAATCACAATTTGCATTGTCAGAAGATTTAGATCAAAGTTATATATTTTATAATACAGCAATAAATGAAGAATTATCTAAAGTAATTGAAGAAGATGAAGCTGCATTTAATAGATTAAAAGCTGCTGGTATTATTACTCAGAAATCATATAAAGATGTTGTACGATTTGATGATCAATTAAAAGTAAAGATTGGTTTAACACCTAAAAAATTAAATCTATATGCACTTAAAAACAATGAGTTAACTCCATCATCAATTGGTTTTGAAATGGTATTTGCAGATAACGAACAACCATTAACAGAAAATGAAATGAAGATTGTTCTATTGATGTTTTATGCAAAACAAGCACAACAAACGTGGGCTATTAATAGAGCATCTAGTGTAACAAATTTGTTTAAACGATTAAATCCTAGTCTTGTTGCATTTGATAGAATGCGTAGCAATATGGAAGAACTACAAAATGAAGAAAAATTGTTTACAAAAGAATCATCTGCTGAACTATTTGCTTCTGACCAAGTATGGTCAGTATTAAAAGAGGCATTGGATGATGCAAATGAGCAATTTTCTAAAATCTTTTTGGAAAGAACTCCATTCTTCTTTCAAATTACAACAGCATTTAAAGGATATTTTGAGGATCCAAAAACTATATCAAATACACTTACTAGTTTCTTAGCATTAACCAAGTTTAAGACATCATATCCTGGTTCAAGAAAAGTTAATAACCCATTAATTCAAGCAGTATTAGATAATGATGATGCTTCAATATTAAAAACATTTACTCCTGAGTATTGGTTTACAAATGATTTATTTACTCAAGTAGAAAAGTTTAGAGAAAAGTATCCAGAAAATGAGTTTTTAAAATTGTTACGTCAAACAGAATCTAAAAATACTGCTACTGTTATATATAATGGTAAAACATTTCAAGGTATAACTGAAAGGTTTATTACTATAATTAGTAAAGCTAAAATAAAAGGTGAGTATGCTGGTAAAATTGCAGATGATATTGCGTTCTTATATAATCAAGGTACTATAGAAGAAAAACAATTTGTAAAAAGTTTATTCTATCATGATCTTGTACGTACAGGACTTCAATATAAAGAAGGTTCATTTTTAGCATTAATGCCAGCAGAACTTAAAGTTCCTCTTTCTGGATACATTGATGAGTTTGTGGAAGGTATTGAATCTGTTATTCAAAGCAAAAACTTTGAAGATGATTTTACATCTTTTATAAAAAACTATACTGGTGAAAATGCAGAACAAGGTGTTGTAAAGTTCTTTGATGAAATGTTTAATCAGATTGCATACGCTGCAGCTTCAGAAAACAATAATCAAAAGATACCTAAATTTAGAGATAAAAGTAATGCAAGAGGTGTGTTATTTACTATAAATTCTAAAAATCCAGTATTTTCTAAACCTATTGTAAAAGCATTTTTAGAGGATAAAAACAATGCAAATAAAGAAACATTACCTGAAGCAAAAGTAAAAGCAATGAACTATGTTTTAAATGCTTTAGACTTGCAAGTACCACCAGGTGTTGATTTATTAAAACAAGATAGAATTAATATTGCTGAGGCATTAGGAGAAGAGTTTACAATTAACTTATCAAACAAAAATAAAACAGCAAATGAAATTCTTTCAAGAATGTTTGGAATTCAAAAAGATTATACAGAACCTGATTCTGTAGAGTTTATATTTCCAAGTATTCTAAGAGTTGGAATTAATACTTATGTACTACAAGGTATAGATGATAATGCTAGTGGTTCTAAATCAATTGGTTCTAACTTGCTTGATTCTATAATGGGTAAAACAACATTCTCTAATATTGGAACATTTGCTAAATACACAGCAATACCATCACAATATGCATCAGAAGAACTTAGTCCTATTGCATTTAGTTCAGAAAATGCTGAAGCATACAAACGTTATATAGACAAGAAAGAAGCAATTGTATTTAATACAAACATTGTTGATACTGCTAAAGAAGAAAAACAACCTACTAAACCATCTACTGGTGTTGTTGAAAGAACAAATAAAATTATTTTAAGAAGTGAATTAAAAGCAAATCCTACAACTTTATATTTATTTGGAGATAATGATATTAGAAAAGGTTTAGGTGGTCAGGCAAAAGAAATGCGTGGTGAACCAAATGCTATTGGTATATCTACTAAAAAATTACCTGCAAGAGGTGAAGAAGCATATAAATCAGATATTGAACTACAAGAAAACAAAAAAATTATTACTAATGATATAAACAAAGCAATTGCAGAATGGAATACAGGGAAATATTCTAAACTTATAATTCCTCAAATGGGTGTTGGTTTAGCTGAGTTACCCACAAGAGCTCCTGAAACATATAAATTTCTACAACAAGAACTTAAAAGATTAGAAGACCAAGTTGCTCAATCATCTACTAGTGTTAAAGAAGGTGTTAAAAAACCTGCTGAAAATATTATCATTACAGATACAAAAGAAGGTGTTGATTCTGAAATAGGTGTTTCACAAGGTCAATTAGATGCGTCAGAAGATTCTTTAGAGGCATTAATGAAAATGTTAGCTGGAACACAGCAACCAGTTGCAGCTGAGGTTCCAAAAATTCAGAGAGGTAGATATGTTACATATAATGGAGGAACGTACATTGTTACTCAACAAAATGCTGATAGTACATGGCAAATATACAATCCATTATTAGAAGGTGCTAAAGCAAAAATATCTGTTGCTGAAACAAATATAAAGGCATTGGGCACACTTGCAAAAATTATTGAGTATAAAGATTCAGAATATATTGTGACATCTAAAAATACTATTATATCTTTGACAACTAATAAGAAAATGATGTGGGGTGAAAATGATGGAAATAGAAAAGCAATTTTAGCAATGGCTTTACAAAATAGAACTATCATTAAACCAAATAATAGACCAAGTATTGATCCAACAGATGAAAACAACTGTTAACTATGAAATGTAGAACTGACATAAAAATGTCCATGATCAAAAAAGCAATTGATCCTAACGTTACTAAGAATATAAAACAAGTATCATCTGATATTTTGTTTATAAGCAATGCAGCATTTCCAAGTGGTAAAGCGCAAACATATAGAATTGCAGAAAGTATTGTCAATAAAACAAATAAACTCTTTGAAGGAAACGTTGCGTATCGTAGAGAGATGTCAGATGGTCAAGAAGTTGTGTTTAATCCAAGTCAAGAGTTAGTTACTGTTTATTACAATCAGTATTTAAAAGAATTCACTGAAGCAGAGGCACGTGAGATTCAAAGAGAAGATGCAGAGCGTGCTGGTATAGAATACTCAGATGATTATTTATTTGATAATGAAACTTCTGGGAATCCTATTTATGATATGTATGAAGAAATGGCAAATCTTGAACTTACTCCTGCAGTAATTGAGTATCTTTACAGCGATAGCAGCCAGAGAATGCGTTTTGATCAATTTGTAAAAGCTGCAAGAGATCTTGTAGCAAATATGAGAGGTCTTAACTATACAAATGATGATATACTTGATAAAATAAAGTGTTTATAAAATGAGTGCATGTCCAAATACAAATGATCAAGCATGGAAAGACTTGGTAATTGCTTTAAATAGTGAGGCAGACGCAATGACTGCGTTTGTTCGTAATGGTAATGAAACACCAAGTGTTGAACAAGCAAAGCAAATTCTAAAGGATTTACGTGTTCAGGACAAGGATGAACAACTTTCTCTTGCGTCAGATCAATTTAAACTATCTAGAGCTGTACAACAAAGACAGACTCTGGAGACAATGAAGTTTCGTTCTAACAAGAATCAAAGAGAGACTATAGAAAAACTTATTGATATGAATAATACATATCAAGATTTTTTAAGAAAGAACATTGAAGCAGCAAAGAATGGTAATCCTGTAGAGCAAACATTAAGTGTATCTAAATTTATTGGTTCATCAGAATTTAAAGGTGATCCAAAAGAATATGAAGCATTTAAATTGTTTGGTACGTTTATGCATGAGATTTTAGAACTTGCTCAAGATGAAGCAATTTCTAAAAACAAAACAATTGCTCAAGTATATACTTCAGAATTCTTTGATAAAGTTTATGAGAACTACATTAAGAAAAATCCTTTTGACATTGACAAGCTTTCTAAAGATGAAATGTATGAGATGGCATTAGGAATTGTAGCACACGTAAATACTAAAAATTCAAGTGGTTACATGATTCTTCCAGAGGTAACTATCATTGGTACATCACGATCAGGTAGTAAAATTATTGGACGACTAGATATTCTAATGATTGATGCTGTTGGACGTGTACATATATATGACTTTAAAACTAAAAAAGTAAAGTATCTTGTAGAAAGAGATTCACTTACAGGTGCGGAAGTAGTAAATGTTGATAAAGCATTATATGGTTTAGCGTTAAAAGAATTTCCAATTGGAAACAAACCAGGTACTGCAGAAAAGTTCAGAGAACTTCCTGTACGTACAACGTATGATACCTGGATGCTCCAACTTGATGTATACGCAAATATTTTATTACAAAGTGATATACCTGTTCAAAATAAAGTTATATCAGCATTGATGTATCAAATTGATGATGACAATAAATCTTATAAGGGAAGTGTGTTGCATGTATTTGAAGAGCAAGATTACTATGATCAAGCACGTAGTGTTAGAATGAACACTAATGGTGTTTGGTTTTCAGATGTTGAAACTGTAGATAAAGTAACAAAAGAATTTAAAAAAGCTGTTGCTATTGAAGTACCAACAGGTGAATTTACAGAAGAAGAAATTAAAAACAAATCTCCTGAAGAATTATTTGATATAAATCCTTCAGATAAAAACATGCAGGATTTTGTTATACAATTAGAAAAAGTAATTGATGGTCAGATTGCAAAAGCATATGAAGATATTCAAAGTGCACAAGAAAAACCAGTACGTGATAAAGAATTAGAAAAACTCTTAAAAACACGTAAAGATACATTAAACAATCTTAAGCAAATAGCAGAGAAATTAAAATCAACTGCTCCTTCTGTATTGCTTAACTCAACAAACTTTTTCAATGCTATTAATGTCATGGAAAGTGACTTGGAAACATTGAACCAAATATCAAAAGAATCTGCAGAGTTGTACATGACTTCAAATAATGCATCTGAGCAAAATAAAAGTTTTGATAAAATACGTGAAGCATTTAATAAAAGTGTTGTATTAACATCTATTATTGATTTTATGAATCAGGTTGTTAATGAAGCAGCATCAGCAGAAGACAGTACTATAACAGTAGATAGTCCTGTTAGAAAAAGATTGACACAATTAGAGATTTATGCTGAATCAATACAATCTGATTTTAAAAAAATTGGAATGATGAGTGCTGTTAAAGTTCTAATGTCACCAGGAGAAAAAGTATTTGGTGCTGTTAATGAACAGAAACGTCAAGCATTAACTCCAGAGTTAAACTATTTAAAAGGCAAATTGGAAATGTTACAAAGCAATCCAAAGCTAGGTATCTATAAAAACATTAAGTATAGAGTGTTCAGTTTAATGAATAAAAACTTTAGAGAAAAAGTAGCACAAGCAATGGGACCAAATGGTGACATTGTACTTGCTGAAATACAAAAGATTGAGAAAAGAATAATGCAAATTGAAATGCTTCTTAAAGGATATGATTATACTGAAGAAGCAATGGAAAAATTAATTAATGGCATTACTGATCATACGTCACCATTTTATGTAGGAATGCAAAGTCCATATGAAGGTTCTGACACAATTCTTGGTGGATGGCAAATGGATTCTGCTATTGCATCAGCATCAAATTCTGATCTTGCAATATCAGCATTTACAACATTACTTAAAGAACATAAAGCACAAGCTGAATATAACACGTTGACAGATCCAAAACTTCAAAAGTTTGATAGACTACTTCGCGCTTTGCAAGCTCAAGGTTTTTCATTAGAAGATTTAAATAAAATGACTTCTGAATGGATAACTATTAAGTATGAAGACTTTAAAACAAAAGAGATAAAAGAAATGCGTAAGCTGGTTTATGTAAAACCATATAGCGAAGAATATGAATCAGCTTACAGAGGATTCCAGCAACAACTAAGAGTTCTAAATAGAGAATACTATGAAGCAAATGCTTTTTATCAAGAAAAGTTTGGAACTGATCCACAGGCAGAACAAGAAGCTAAAGATGCATTATTAGCAAAACAATCTGAAAGAGATGAGCATAAGCGTGCAATGATAGCATGGATGTTAGAAAACTCTAATTTACCATATGTTGATTCATTTTACAAACTACAATTAAAACTACCTGAAGACATACGTGACAAGATGCAAGAGCTTTATCTTGAGCAAGAGGTAATCTTATATAGTGTTGGTAGAGGTAACGAAGTCTTACTTGAAGACTCTGATTTTGATAGATTAAAAGAACTTGATGCAGAACTTAAAAAATTACGCATTGAAGCTTCTGAAAGAAGTCCTGAGTATGCTGCATATTTAGAAGAGTTTGATAATCTATATGAATTTGATACCAATGATAATTATTTTAGAGTTATGGAAAAGAACGCATTAGTGCGTTTTTCAGATAGCCCTGAAAAGTTAGACAAGTGGTACAAAGACAATACTGTGAGTAGACCAACGTCTGAGTGGTATGAAACAATAAATGAGCTATATGATAAACGTGCTGAAATATCACAAGGAGATCCTACTATAAAAGCATTGATTGATGCAAAGAAAAAAATCATGGCTCCTTATAAAAACTCAGGACGTTTTAATCCCAAGTTTCTTACAGATGAGGAAATATCAGAATTAGATGCAATTGAAGCAGAAATAGAAGATATAATTGAAGGAAAAAAAACAGACAAATCTACATTATCTAAAGAAGAACGTAAGCAAATTGCTGAAATATCTGCAGAGATAAGAAAACTTGTTTCATTTCAATTAAATCCTATTTACATAGAAGAGTTTGATACTCAATATAGATTATTACAAACAGCATTTAATGAGATGAATAACACTCAATCAAATCTTGCTGTTGCTAGATCAAAAGGTGTTGCTTCTGAAATTGAAGAAGCAGAAAACAATGTTATTGCTGCAGTAAGACGTTTTGGGGAAGTTGAAAATTCATTTAAAAATTGGTATGAAAAAACTCATTACAACAAGTATCAGAGTATTCGTACAGGTTATGACACAAAATCAAACAAAGTTCCTAAATCATTTAACTTTGAAAGATTACCTGCATCTACTGTTGCAGATAAATATATGGAAACAGTACCAAATCCTAAATATTACAAATTAAAAAGATTACGTATTGGTAACTGGACTCTAGATGGTAGAAAATTAAGTAACGCAGAGATTGAAGAACTTCAACAAAATCCTGAGAACGTTACTGACTTAAATATATCAGGAAGACTAACAATAGAAAGAGGAGCTTATAATCCTGGATTTCTTAAAGGTCATGATGGTATTCCATTGCCAAAAGAAATTGCTGTATCAGATGAAGGACATTTTTATATTGATCCTAAAAAAGCACCAAGTGCAAATATTAATGCTAAATATCTTGATTTATTAAAGAATCCACAAATGTTTGAGTTCTACAATAGCATGATGGATATTTATTTTGATATGCAAAAACGTATTGAAGGTAGAACTATTGGATATCAAGTACCTGGTTTTGCTGCTAGTTTAGTTGAAAGTATTGCCAATGAAGGATGGGCTAAAGGTTTTTCAAAACAATACAATGCATTTATAGATAAACATCTTAAAGCTGAAGGTCAACAAGACATGTCAGAAAATATTTATGGTGATATAGGTGCACGTATTCGTATGAGATTTTCAAATCAGTTAGATGAAGAAATACAATCTAGTGATGCTATTGGTTCATTTATGAAATGGACAACAGAAGCACATATGAATATTGCAATGCAAGAAGTAGCTCCTGTATCAAAAGGATTTATTGAATTCTTACAACTAAAGCGCGATGAATTAGCAAAAGATCTTCTTAAAGGTCAGGTTTTTGTTATTGATGAGGTTACTGGTGAAAAAACAACAGTGGATATTAAAACCAAACTTTCTGAGATGGATAATCTTATTAAGATAATTAAATTTGAAAATGGAAAATACTTATATGGTATAACTGAAAATACTCAAGAAGCAGGTAGAAAAACAAAAAAAGCTGTAGATACATTTTTTAAGTATACCAGTTTTATCAGAATTGGATTTGACATTGTCAATCAAACAAAAAACTATACATCAGGTAATGTTCAGGCATTTCTTGCTGCTGGAGGAAATGACAGTGATCATTATAGCAAAAAGAATTGGTTATTTGCAAAAGGAAAAGTATATGGATATAATGGATTTTTGGCTAATTATCTAAAAGATTGGGGACGATTGACAGATTTAAGTGAATCAACTATGCTTTATAGACTTATAAACCCTGCACAAAAAGATATTATTAAATACTTTGAAAATTCATCAGGTTCTAGAAAACGTAGACTGGCAGAAAAACTTGTCAATGTTGGAGAACTTGGATACATGTTACAAGATAAAGGTGATACAGAAATTGCTGTTACTGTAATGTATGCTATTATGGATAATTACAGATTTGAACAAATAGAAAGCATTGATCCAACAACAGGTGAAAAGATATTTAAACGTGATGCTAAAGGAGATGTTATTATGATTCCTGCACATCAGGCATATTACAAAGATATCAATGGTAATTTAACAATAAGAAAAGATGTTAACTATACAAGAGAAGATGAAAAACGTATCAGAAATATAGTTTACTCTGAAATGCGTAGAGCACAAGGTAACTATGCAAAGAATGATCAAACTGAGTTTGAAAGTAGAGTACTTGGTAAAATGGTTTTCTTCTTTAGAAAATTCTTAGTTCCACAATTCTTAAATAGATTTGGTTACTTGCGCCCTAATTGGGAAGGTTCTGAAATGGCTTTAGGATATTGGAGAGCATTTGCTTATGCAATGCAAATGTTTGGTGTTGGTAATACTATGAAAGAATTCTTAGTTGGTTCTGATACACTTTCAAAGATAGGATTATCTGGTGGTATAAAAACATATGTAATTAAAGATCCAAAAACAGGTAAAATTGTACGTTCTGAGAATGTTGGTGACTTTTATGCTAAACGCGTACATCATGCAAGACGAGATGCAATTGCAATGGCACTTCTTACAGTGTTAAGTATGGCATTATATTCATTTGTTAAACGTAGAGATGACGATGATGAAGAGTTAAGCATGCTTGAAGGTAATGCAATTAGAGTAATTTGGGGTACAAAAGGTGAAACTGTATCAATGTTTCCTGTTGGACAAGGTTCTCAAGAATATATTAAAAACTTTACTACAGCAATACCATTTGTACGTGAATTTCAAGCAACTGTAAGATTACTAAATCATGGTATTAAATATGCAATGGCTATGATAATGAATGGTGGTGAAGAACCAGATCCAGATTATGATTCAGAATTATATCAAGGAATTTGGAAAGATGCATTTTACTCAAGACAATCAGGAGCTTATGAAAAAGGTGATGCAAAAATAAGAAAGGATATTATGGATTTAACAGGTTTTAAAAACTTTAGAGATATATTTGACCCTAATTATAGAATTGACATGTTAAAACG
>Ga0209357_1000046_pt1 | contig 37329 bp, 40 predicted proteins | sample LauGreFBDMM110SD_2_FD_187573 | JGI IMG/M metagenome (GOLD analysis project Ga0209357, IMG submission 187573) | Freshwater lake microbial communities from Lake Michigan, USA - Fa13.BD.MM110.SD (SPAdes) (version 3) | ecosystem: Environmental > Aquatic > Freshwater > Lake | place: Lake Michigan... | reverse complement strand
CAACGGCGATGATATTCGCAGTATTCCTGGACCATACGCAGATGATGCGGCAGCGGCAGCGGCCAGTGTGGCAGTGGGGAACCCCTATCATAAAACTGGCACTGGTGGACAGGTTTTTGTTAGATTGACTTAACGGTAAATATACTAAAGAGAGCGGATTATGACAATTCAAACAGTTAATTTAGGAACTTACGCTAATTCCAGCACTGGCGACGATCTACGCACGGCCTTTGAAAAAGTCAACGCAAATTTTGCATTTTTAGATCTTACCAGTGCAGTCACTGCCAACAACATTGGTGCAGGCGCACGAGTTTTTAAAGAAAAAGTTGGTGATAATTTACAGTTGAGATCTGTAGTGGCTGGTACTGGTATGACTGTGGTGGAAAGTACTGATAATATCACTGTGACCAGTATTATCGACATCACTAGAGACACAGCACCCCAACTAGGCGGAAATCTAGTATTGGGAGGATTTGATGTTACAGGAACAGGTAATGTCAGCATAACTGGTTCTATAACCAGCACCGGTGATGTTGCTGTCAACGGTGGTGATCTAACAACCACTGCTGGAACTTTTAATTTAGTCAATGCCACTGCTACCACTGTGAATCTTGCCGCAGCAGCAAACTTTTTAAACATTGGTAAAACAACAGGACTTACCACCGTGGCTGGGGAATTACAAGTCAATGACGACATTGTGATTACCAACAACGGCAGATTGAAAACTACCAACACCAGTGCTTATGTTTTTAACGAAACTGCAAATTATGTGTTTGTTGGGCAAAATGCTGTTAGAGTAGATCTAGGCAGTGTGAACGGCACAGTGGGATTGGGACACAACGGAGAAGTTGCCAACAACTTCACAGTGTCGGGCACGATATACGGAAACTTTGATTCAACACAGGGCACTGTTGATTTGTTAACAGTGGTCAACACTCTGTATGCCAATGATATAAGTCTTTCTGGAAACCTAAGTGGAAACTTAGTCGGTAATGTAACTGGCAATGTAACAGGTAATGCCGGCACAGTTACCAATGGTGTTTATACAACATCAAGTATTAATGCACTGGCAGATGTTAATACCGTGTCAACCCCACCCACAAGTGGACAAGCATTGGTATGGAATGGAACTAACTGGGTTCCAGGATCAGTGGCAGCAGGTGGAGGTGGCAATTTAGACTTTGGAACATTTGCCAGCCCGGAAGGGTTCACATTAGATCTAGGATCTTTTTAATATTTAGGATATCAAAATGGCTTTACAATTAAGACGAGGAACAAACGCACAACGATTAACGTTAACTGGTGCAAGTGCTCCTGTAGCTGGAGAATTAATCTATACTACAGATACAAAACTGGTATATGTCGGGGACGGCTCCACTGCTGGAGGAACGTTGGTTTCTGGCAGCGGATTAACCGATATTGTCAACGATACCACACCACAACTAGGTGGTGATTTAGATGTCAACGGATTTACCATTACCAGTGCTGGCAATAACCCCGTTAATATCAATGCAGGCGGCACTGGGAATCTAGTACTACAAGGATCGTTAACAATCAGCGATGTGGGCAATATATCTAAAACTGATGAATTAAATATTACTTCAAATACCAGAGTGGCTATTGGACGCAACGATACTTTAGTTGACGGTAATCTATACATTACCAGAAACACTTATAGCAGTACGTTTGCGCAAGGTTTTTACTTTGCGCAACACCATAACACTGCCAGTGCTGTGAATTTTAATCTTTATCGAACTAGGGGAACAGCCGCTGCGCGATTGAATGTGCTAGACGGTGACAAACTTGCGTATATTAATTTTACAGGATACAACAATGCAAGGATTGACGGAGCAGCTATTAGTGTAACTGTAGAAGGAACACCCCCGGTGGGCCGAATTCCAACAAAAATTTCTTTTGACACTGACAACGGTACCAGTTTGGCCACTAGGGCAGAATTGTCATCTAGTGGCACTTGGAAAACCAACACCATCACAGCATTGACAACTAATCAAAATTTAGCAATCGCTGCCAACGGCACTGGTAGCGTGGGGTTAGATGGCATACTGTTCAAAGCCAGCACCATGACCATGCCGCCACAGAATGCCCAACCCGTCGGAGTAGCAGGCATGATGGCAGTGTGCGACGGTACCACATGGAATGGTGGCTTAGATGGTCTTCAACATTTAATGATTTATATTAATTCTGTTTGGACTGTGGTAGTTTAAGGAGTTTCAATGCCTTTAGAAATCTGGACAGAGCAAAGTAATTACAGTTTTGGCACTATTGCCGAGCGTACTGTGTTGGATTTTCAATTGCCAGTGTCTTATCAAAATAATTTTGACGACAGCACAGGTATAGCCTTTTCTGTAATTTCAGGTCAGTTGCCGCCGGGACTACGCATTGATGCAGATCATATCAGAGGCACACCGTTCGAAGTCCCTAGAGAAACAGAATTTAAATTCTGTATTCGAGCAACCCTGGGCACTGCCTTTGCCGACCGCACTTATAAAATGACCATCACCGGTGCAGATGAGCCAGAATGGCAAACCAACGCAGGCCTGTTGCCAGTTGGACCCAACAATGCTTTTTTCATCATAGACAACAGTTTTGTAGATTTTCAATTGCAGGCCACTGATTTTGACACTGCGGCAAATCAAACGCTAACTTATTTTATTTCCAGCGGTGACGGTGAATTGCCACCCGGATTGATACTGACTAGATCAGGTCGTATCACAGGATTCATACAACCGCTGTTAGTAGTTGAAGTTGATGACGGTGACGGATCTTACAGTAATAGTTTGTATGATGCAGTGGCGTACGATTTTGGTCAACGATCAACTAATGGGTACGATAGTTTTGTTTATGACAGTATATTTTATGATTACAGCACTGGTGCGACCCTGCCAAAAAAACTCAACAGAAACTATGAATTTATTGTCAGTGTAACAGACGGTGACACTGTGGCAAAACGTAAATTTAGAATATTTGTTGTAGGTGATGACTTTTTAAGAGCAGACAACGTTATAATGCAATCAGGCACCGGAGTGTTTACTGCAGATGTAACATTTGCCAGAACACCGATCTGGACCACTGCCAGTTATCTAGGGTTGAAACGTGCTAACAATTATCAAACTTACATTTTAGAAACATACGATGATATTCCAGGATTACCTCAAGCAATATACGCACTGGAAGCAGTGAATCCAGAAATTGTCAGTAGATCTATCAAAGTTGCTGCGGATGAAAACGTCGAAGGTGCTGCATATATTCGTGTGCAAAATGTATCTGCAATTCCCGAAACTGGGATGAAATTTAGACTCAGCGACACATTGCCCAATGCAACTGGTCAAATTTACAGTATCATTGGGGTTGTGGCTGTGAATTCCACAACCTATAGACTGCAAATTAGTCCTGCACTGGCAGTGTCGGTGCCCAACGATACACGAGTATTGATAGGCTCTGAGAGTATATTGCCTTCAGGGATGACATTTGATGCTGCCACTGCAGAAATTTTTGGAAATGTTCCTTACCAGCCGGCTATCACTGTTGGTTACAAATTCAGTGTGCGAGCCACTAGATTTTTTACCAACAATGAAAGTGCATTTGCTTCGAGAATATTTACAGTGAATATTTTAGGTGAAGTAGACAGCACAATTAAATTCATTACTGCTGGTAATCTTGGCAACATAAATGCCAACATCATATCCACCTTGGCCGTAGAAGCCAGCACCACTGTACCCAATGCCATTGTGATCTATCAGTTGATCAGCGGACAATTACCTCCAGGATTGACCCTAAGTCTCAACGGACAGATCACTGGCAAGGTAAATCAATTTGGCACTGCTGGTGCTGCTGGTATTATCACTTTTGACGGTGGTGATTTTATCATCGATGCCAACACTACCACACTGGATCGCAATTACCAGTTCACTGTGCGGGCCAGAGACCAATTCTTGTACAGTCAGATAGATCAAGCATTCTCGCTGGTAATCAGCACGCCCAATGACAAACTATACAGCAACATCAGTGTAAGACCATTTTTAAAACCCACCGAACGAACTGTATTTGCAGACTTTGTCAACGACACTAATATTTTCAATCCCAATTTAATTTATAGACTGGGCGACAGCAACTTTGGCATACAGAGAGATCTCAAAATGATTATCTATGGCGGAATCGAAACAGTGGATGCCGCGCGATATGTAGAGGCCATGGGTAGAAATCACAAGAAAAAACGTTTTAGATTCGGTGCTGTACAAACAGCACAGGCCAAAATAGTGGGAACCAACACCGTAGTCTACGAAGTTGTGTATGTAGAAATGATAGATCCGTTGGAAAACAGCAATGGCAGTGCAGCATTGACTGTGAATATGGCCGACGATCCTTTGCCAATCTATATAGATTCTAGACCAGTTACTTGGAGCAGAGACGTAGATGTGTTGAATGAAGATGCCCCGTGGGCATTCAGACCCAATCACATTGTTACCACTGATAGTCAGCACTACTTTGCAGGCAGTCAACAAACTAGGTTCCCGGCCAGTGTGACAAACTGGCAATTTAGAATAAAACAACTAGGTGAAACTGAACGTGAGTATTTGCCACTGTATATGCGCAGTATACAGAGTAATCAGAAAAGAGAGTTGGGATTTGTCAAATCCGTACCAATTTGCTACTGTAAGCCAGGACAATCCGCTGCCATTTTATTGAATATAAAAAACAGTGGTTTTGATTTCAAACAGATAAATTATGAAATTGATCGATACATAATAGATTCTGTCACAGGTTACGGTAGCGATAAATACCTTGCGTTTAACAATAACAGGACAGTTATAACATGAGTTCAATAAATTTCGCTTCAATCGACCAGACTTATCCAGTGGCTGGTCAAGACAATAATAGTCAAGGATTTAGGGATAATTTTACCTATATCAAATCAGCCTTTACCACTGCCAAGGCCGAGATAATTGCGTTAGAAACTAACACAGCAAAATTGAACGACGCCAATGATTTTGGCGGCGGCATATTGGCTAATGCACAATTGCAAGAAGTTTACACACAATTTTCTAACAAAGGCACATTTACATTCAACGCCAGTACTGGTGCTACTCCCGAAGTTGCTATCAATGTTGGTGATGCAGAATTTTTCAATGTAAATTTTGCAGTGTCAAATGCCACACCTTCTGTGTCGTATAATCCAGAATTCACTGTGAGACTGAGTGGATGGCCAGTCAGTAATCTTCATGCTAACATCAAAATTTCGTTTACCGGCGGTGTCGCTGACTTTACTCCAAGATTTATTTTTGTAACTACTGCAGGAACTTTTAGATTAAGCACAACTTTAGACACTACTGGTAGAACATTAAGCACTGGAGGGGAAACCAAAGTTGTTGAACTGTATTCCAATGACGGTGGTATAACAGTGTTTGCTAATCTCATAGGAACATATCTATAATGTCACATCCGTTGAGTGAAGATTTTAGTCAACTAAAGGATGCTGAGATCGAACAGCGTATTCAAGATCTGTCAAAAAAATATTGGCAAACTCAAAATACCAATGTGCAACGACAAATAACCATGTTTTTAGACATGTATAAAAGTGAGATGCAACACCGTAGGCAACAACAACTTAATCAATTGTATCAAAAACGCAGTAAAGATCTTGACAATCTTATCAATGTCAGTTAAAATGTATGCATGCAAATAAACAATCTTGGTCAGTCTGTATTTGATAGCAACGATATAATTGATATAATTTATCAAGGACACATAGACAAAGTGTCCAAATTAATTGTGGATCAAGATACTGAAATCATGCAGTTACAAACAGCACTGAATATTGAATTTCAAAAACCCACAACTGATATTGATCAAGAACAGTTCGATTATCGCAATCAAAATAATTGGATTATGCCTCAGCAGTACAAAGATCTAGACATAGAACAATGGATTTACGATCAGGCAGCACCCTGGGATCCAGATCATGCCAGAGTACAGATGGAACTAGCAGAATTTCGCAACAGAAACATGATTGATCTGTTGCGTTGGTTAAAATACTTTGTAGATACCTGCAGAGAAAACAACACAGTGTGGGGCGTAGGACGTGGATCAAGTGTGGCCAGTTATGTGCTGTATTTGATCGGTGTTCATCGAATAAACAGTATTAAATATAATTTAGAGTTCTCTGAATTTATGAGATAAGTATGTGTATTAAAGGAGAGTATTATGGCGGCTAGACAAGCACAAAGACAAGTATACAAATCAATGCTGGGAAAAGAAATTGACCTAGAAAAACTACGTATGCGTAACGAGATGACTCCAGCAGTGGGTAATGCTCGAGTAAATGCTCGCGGAGACGAATTGGGCCCAGGTGGTAAAATAATTCGCAAACGTGAAGATGTTATGACAGAGTATTATCAAAACAATCCCAACGCTGTCAAAGACATTTAAAAGGCACACATGAATGTAGTCAAAGGAAAATTAAGACCATTGCGCAACAACGTATTGGTTATTGACATGGGGTTTGAAGAACAGAAAACTGCGTCTGGCATTGTTCTTCAAAGTGACGACGGTAAAAGTCATGGCGTTAAACCTCGGTGGGCTAGGGTGTGGGCCGTTGGTCCAGAACAAGATGAGGTTATCATCGGTAAATGGATCTACGTAGAACACGGACGATGGACTAGAGGAATCAAAGTAGAAGAAGATGGCAAAGAAATAATTATTCGCAGAGTAGACACTGAAGCCATTCTTCTACAGGCAGATGAAAAACCCAATGACATTTATATTGCCAAGGGCATCGAAGTTCAAGAAGCAGTTGAAGCATACAGATTAGAAAACAAGTAATGACCAATCCATTTCGCGACCAAGAAAAATTCATGCGGGCTTGTGACCAAAGTGTTGGCAAATTTAACGAACTACAATTTGCACTGTATACTAATCTCATTACCGAAGAACATCAAGAATTTCTAGAGGCTACTCTAGCAGAAGATCCAGTAGAACAACTAGATGCACTTATTGATATTTTAGTTGTCACAATTGGTGCTATCCATTCAATGGGTGCAGATGCTGAAGGTGCCTGGAAAGAAGTCATGAAAACTAACTTTGCCAAGATCGATAGTGAAACTGGTAAGGTTCGTAAACGTGAAGACGGCAAGGTATTGAAACCTGTAGGGTGGATGCCTCCGGAGTTGGCTCCGTTTGTGAGCAAGTAACTCAAAGGGCCTTGACAGGCCCTTTCTTTTTCTGTATACTGTACACATGACTGACCCTTATACAAAAGAACATAGAAATACAAAGGACAAAGATGAATAATCTATGGGTAGAAAAATATCGCCCGAATACATTAGATGGATATGTGTTTAGAGACACTAACCAACGGCAGCAAATTGAAAATTGGATTAGAGAAAAAACTATTCCACATCTGTTGTTCAGCGGACATGCTGGCATTGGAAAAACCACATTGGCAAAGATTCTTTTGAATTTATTAGATACTAACGATCTCGATGTGTTAGAAATCAATGCTAGTCGTGTTAACTCAGTTGATGATGTTAGAAATAAGATCACTAACTTTGTACAGATGATTCCGTTTGGGGACTTCAAGGTTGTGTTGTTAGACGAGGCTGATTATCTGAGTCACAATGCTCAAGCAGCACTGCGTGGACTGTTAGAAGAATATCATACTACTGCACGTTTTATTCTTACTTGCAATTATCCCAACAAAATTATTCCAGCACTACACAGTCGGTGCCAAGGATTTCATATTGAAAAAGTTGATCCTACAGAATTTACTGCTAGGGTTGCTACTATTCTTGTTGAAGAAAATATAGAATTTGATCTTGACACGTTAGATACCTATGTTAAAGCCAAATATCCAGACTTGCGTAAGTGTATCAATACTGTGCAAATGAACAGTAGCACTGGAAAACTGATTTCACCAAATGAAGTAGATGCTAATTTGTCCGACTGGCGTATCCAGATGGTGGAATTATTCAAACAAGGAAAAGTAAGTCAGGCTAGAAAACTTGTTTGCAGCCAGATTAGACCAGAAGAAGTAGAAGAAATTTTTAGATGGCTCTACGACAACATTGAATTGTTTGGTCAGGATGCTCAACAGGAAAAAGCCATCTTGATTATTAAACAAGGTCTAGCAGATCACACCCTGGTAAGTGATCCAGAAATTAATCTAGCAGCAACTATGGTTAGACTAAGTCATTTATAACAGTTAACTGTGGTAGTACAAAAAGGCTCCCCAGGGGAGCCTTTTTTATTCACCGTAAAGTGATAATACTTCTTTTACAGCAGTATGTCTTTCGATATCCTTTTTATCAAACTGTTGCAAGTCTATACACTTTAATGATTTTTGTTCATTAATATGACGTATAAAATCAATGAGTCCGTTGTCATCTAGTCTGTCTGCTTGATTCAGATCTCCAGTGACAATCATTTTAGAACCTTCGCCTAATCGAGTTAGCAACATCTTCATTTGATTAGGGGTAGCGTTTTGCATTTCATCTGCAATGATATATGCATTTTTAAAGGTTCGGCCTCTCATGTAGGCTAATGGGCTAATTTCGATCACACCTTCGTTGATCATGTCTTCTATATCTTTTTTTAGATAATATTCTCCTAATACATCAAAGATAGGTCTTGTCCATGGAGCCATTTTTTCCTGCATGGTTCCTGGTAAGAATCCTAAATCTTCATCCACTGACACGGCGGGACGAGTAACTATGATTTTGTCAAATTTGCCTTCTTGAAACAATTTAACGCCTACCTGCACTGCCAGCATGGTTTTGCCCGTGCCGGCTGGCCCCACAGCAAAAACTATGTTTTTATTGTCGTCTTGTAATTTTTCAAGATATTGTGCTTGGTGGCCGTTTCGAGCGTGTAAAGACACTCGGAGCTTCTTTGCCGGAAGATAGGTTTGAAAATCAATCACGTTTACTTCAGAATTAAAGCGTTTCTTCACTCTTTTACTCATCTAGTTCTCCTACGTTAAGTAAGTAGGACCGTAGGGACCGCCCATCCTCACAGGTCCTACACAACTATTTACTAATATTGTCAAAAAGTAAACTGATATGATTTGTTTTTAGGTCAACTAAATACTGTGGTATATTAACGAGACACTATGGCTGACATTTTAGAAGTTATTAAAAATATAGAAAACTTATACAGTAATAATACCGCACTGAGCGTCTTAAAAGACTATGAACGTGTGTTAGAAATCCTGGATATTTACGTCTACGAAAATTGGTTAGAAGGCGAATTATTAGAGGGACCTCGTGTTGATCGACATTGGGTAACTTGTAAATTCATGTGGCCAAAAGAAAACATGCCCAATCCTCGGGCTGCAAAACGTTTGCTTGAGCACGACTGTAGAGTAAAATTTGAAGAAAGTTTTATTATACAACCTCGCAAGATTGAAAGTCCTGATGATTTTCGTCCTGGCACTAAGAAAGGCAAATTAGATCGTCATGCTATTTGGGTAGTGACTATCTCTATGCCTAAAAAATTAGTGTTTGACATGTTTGAAGGTTACATGGATAAATTACGCAACGAACGTTTTGGTCGCAACAGCAGAGTAGATTCTAGTCAAGGCCAAGATGGTGCTGCTCCTGCTGTGGCACCGGCTGCTGGCGCACCGGCAGTTACTGGAATGCCTGCAGTACCAGGAGCAGCAGTATGAACCTTAATGAAGAGTTAAGACCTGCTGATTTGAGATATCTTGTTGACAGTGTGTTCGAAATTGATTCATACAGCAGTAAAATGGGCAATGATCAAGATGTTTCTGTAATTTCTTTCAATGTAAAAAGTAAAGATGCTGCCGAGGATCTAGAAAGTTTTATTGAAAAAGGTTATAAATTTGTGTTAGACGCAGATGTTAGCCCAGGTGAAGTCAAAGAAGGCAAGTACAAAGTGTTTGTTGAGATGGAACGTGATAAAGATCTAAGTTCTCACATTGTGGAAATATTAGATGGTGTAAAAAAATTAGTGGACAATGAAGATTTTAGATTTAGATACTATAGAAGTTTTAGATCAAATCCTGCAGATCTCCAAGCATTGATAGATGCAGTGCCAACTACTCCGGATCAGTATGAAAACAAGATCAATGAAGTTCAGATGGAGAATGTGGATAACTTTTTTAACAAAAGTTATTTAGAAAGTATTGATCTCGATCATGATCAATTGACTTTGCAAAAACCCTTTAATGGTGCTTTGAATTTGGTAATATCTGATTTTGGTCGTAGGCAACGAATTTACGAGTCAATTCAGGGCGCATATCAAATGGCACCTAATGATATTTCTGAAATATTATATCTTACAAAATTCATTGGCCCATATAACATCAACAAAATTGACAATAAATTTATTATAGAAAATAATGGATATGCATTGGTAGCGGAGTTAAGAAGATGATTCAAATTTACTGGAAAACATTATCATCACGCATTACAAATATTCGGGGCCTGATATGTTTGGTTGGTTCCTGAGCCTTGTACCTGATAGTATTTTTATTTTAATATATTATATCATGCTGTCAGCAGGCATTGTTCTGTACATTGCCAGCAAACTGGTAACCTGGATTCCCATGATGGGACAATACAAATTACCAGCGGAACTGGTCGGTGTTGTGTTGTTAGTTGTTGGGGCTTACTTTTACGGTGGCCACGGAGTACAATCTGTGTGGCTGGCCCGTGTGGCTGAATTAGAAGCCAAAGTCAAAGTTGCAGAAGAAAAAAGCCAACAGGTCAACACAGTTATCGAAACAAAAATAGTTACAAAAGTTAAAGTCATTAAGGAAAATGTCTATGTCAACAGAGAAATCATCAAAGAAGTTGCTGGCAAGCAGTTGGATGCTCAGTGTACTTTGCCTAAGTCTACTGTCAGCTTGCACGACAGCGCCAGTCGTAATGAAGTTCCCGAGCGTGCCGCCGCAACTGATGGAACCCCCAGTGGAGTTGAAGCCAGTAGGCTCCTCGACAGAGTCGTTGAAAACTACGGTGCCTGTCACGAAAACGCAGAAAAATTAAGAGCGTGGCAAGAATGGTACCGGGAGCAGAAGAAAATCTTCGAAAGCGTTAAATAATAGTATATTAAGTAGGAGCGAGAGATGGCATTAATTGACAGCGTATTAAATTTAGTTACTAAGCACCCTAAAGATCCAGACGCACCTAAACCTCCAGTAGGATCACGTTCAGAGCGTGAAGCAAAAATTAAAGATCGAGCAGGTATGGTAATTAGTGTATTTGCTCTGTTGTTGGCAGTTAACGCATGGTATGGCGGCAAGCTAGGCAGCACAGTGTTGAACAATACGTTAGGTGCTAACAATGCATGGGCACAGTATCAAGCCAAAGTCAGTCGTGGTGTCAGCTATGAGCTTATTGCCAAAACCACAGATGATACGAAACTCAAAGCAGAATTTATGTCTGAGAAAGTGCGTATGGACTTGGACAAGGCAGATATTGCTGCCAAAGCACGAGCCATGGAACACGAGCGTGATGAAGCCAAAAAGTCCAGTCCGTGGATCGGATATGCATCAACAGCCTACCAGTTGGCTATTGTTGTGCTATCGGCAAGTATTTTAGCAGTCAGCGTGGCCATGTTCTGGGGCAGTTTTGCTGTAGCAGGCGTTGGCATACTACTAAGCCTAAACGGCTTATATCTTTGGATTTAAAAAAATGAAAACACAACTGTTATTAGAGTTTGCCAACATAGCGCAAACTACCTACGATAATCCTAAAACTTCTACAGCCAAGTTCAAAGCGTTGGGATATAAGATTATTCAATTCTTTGACATTGAGGGCGCACAGGCGTACCTACTAACTAATGGTACTATTACCGTGCTGAGTTTTAGAGGCACTGAAGTAACTGAAAAGTCAGATGTGTTAGCAGACTTAAAGGCCGGTAAGAACGTTGAAGCCTGTGGTGGCAAAGTACACGTTGGTTTCAAAGGTGAGATAAACAAACTATGGCCCAGCATCACTGCTGCACTAGAAGCCAACCCAGGTAATATCTATGTTACTGGTCACAGTCTTGGTGCGGCCATGGCAACTATTGCTGCCAGTCGTATGCAAGATCGTGTGATTGCATTGGTAACCTTTGGCTCGCCAAGAGTTGGCAATGCCGAATTTGTTAAGAGTTTAACGGTAGATCATTACAGGGTACAGAACAACTGCGATGATGTGACTAAAGTTCCTTTTATGTTAATGGGATTTGCACATCACGGCACACACCGGTACATGAACTTCACAGGTGAGTTTAGAGACCTAACTCCCTGGCAACAGATAAAAGACATGGCTCGCAGTAGACTGAAAGCCAGAGCAAAAGGACAAAAGTACATTGGTGTGTTTGATCACATGATGACCAACTACATTGCCAAGTTAGAAAAGTTAAGAGGAGAATAAAATGGAATTGGAACAAATCAAAGAAAAGATGAGTGCTGGTGAAGCCAAAGGGGCACTGATCGAAAAGGTAACATTTGCTGTGCTACCAATCATGTTTGCCTGTGTGGTGTATTTGATGAATGCGCTGTCTCATGTTAATCATCAGTTAACCATTCTTGAGAGCAAGATGCAGTTGGTGGTGACATCAGACAACAAACAAGCACCAAACATGGGTGCTGAACTGGCCCGTGAAAAACTACGCCAAGACTTGATGCAGGCCAACACAGAAGCTGTGACCCGTGCTGCCGGAAACCGTGCCATCATTGACACCTTGCAGTTTCGTGTGGCAGAGTTAGAAAAGTTCAAAGACAGACAATTATACAACGGTGGGAAGAAGTAACTAGACTCAGGATGTTGGTTTAAATTAGAAAATAGGAGCGAAAACTATGTCAGAAGAAGTTAAAAGCGCAAGCGAGCAAAAGAAAGAAGATTGGATGAACAGCAAATGGCGTCCAATGATGGGTTGGATGTATATGCTGGTCTGCGTCATGGACATGGTTATATTTCCAATCCTATGGAGTCTATTACAGTCTTTAAATCACGGTCAAGTTTCAAGCCAATGGAATCCCTTAACTCTACAAGGTGCTGGTCTATTCCACATCGCAATGGGTGCAGTGTTAGGTCTGGCAGCATGGGGACGAACACAGGAAAAACTTGGAGGAGCAAACAATGGCGGTATGCAACCAATGGCACAGAGTGTCACAACAACATATGGCTCTCCGGCGGCTGGAGGATTTGGCAACTCCAGTGGCTTTGGTTCTTCAACACCCAGCAGTTTTGGCTCACAGTCAATGGGCGGAAATACTGCCGGTGGTTTTGGATCAACAGCAACAATAACTCCAACGCTCGGTATGCCAAGTGCCAATAGAAGACCAATGGGGCCAGCACAACCATTTGACAGCGATTTTATGCCGCCAAGAGATTGACCTTTACTGTCTAAGACTGTATAATTAGTAGTATGAACTACTATGAAACATTAGGTGTAAAAGAAAACGCAGAGCAGGATGATATAAAAAAAGCCTACAAAAAGTTGGCTATGAAACATCATCCTGATCGTGGCGGCGACGAAAAAACTTTTCAATCAATAAGCCAAGCATACGACACCCTTGGCGATGCTGCCAAACGACAACAATACGACAACGAACAGTTGCATCGACCACACATCCATGTACGCACAGGTGGATTTGGCGGATTTGAAGATATATTTGGCCAAGCATTTAGTTTTGGGCAACAGGGTGGTCAGTGGGATCCATTTTCTCAAGGTATGAGAAAAAATAGAGATTTAAATATTAATTGCAAGGTATCATTCAAGGACAGTTTCTTAGGAAAACAACTTGAAGCAACCTACACATTGCCGTCAGGTAAAAAACAAACAGTGGCAATTAATGTACCTCCAGGCATCAGTCATGGACAAACTATCAAGTACCAAGGACTAGGTGACGATGCGCATCCAAGTCTGCAACGTGGTGATTTAAATGTCACTGTGATAGTTGAGTCGGATCCGTTGTATCAAAGGATAGGCGACAACATAATTTTTATGTTGCAGATCTCTGTGTTCGAAGCAATGATTGGATGTAATAAAAAAATTCAATCATTAGATGGAACCAAATTAGATTTAAAAATACGAGCGGGTACGCAGCATGGCACTGAGTTTGCATGCAAGGGTCGTGGGTTTAACAATTCAACCAACGGAAGAACTGGTGATCTGTTGGTTAAGGTAACTGTCAGTGTGCCCGAGATAACCGACATTATTTTAGTCGATCGAATACTAAAATTACAAAATGAATTTAATAATCACAAAAAATCCACCGGTTGATTGTTGATAAAAATTCTGTTATAATAAAACAAATCTTGTATTAAAAGGAAAAACAAAATGGTAGAACCTAGTAGCGAACTGCAAATGGTGTTTGATAAAGCTATAGATGTTGCTAAAAAATTAAATCACGAGTATATCACATTAGAACATTTGTGTTTTGCCATGTTATGCGAAGAATCATTTAGCAAATGTGTTTCTGGATTTGGGGCAGATACTGACTATATACGTAAAAATCTCGAACACTATCTTAAAAACAAATTGACTGAGATTGTGATACCAGAAGGTGTAACTAAACCTAAAAAAACTCAGGCCGTTGAACGTGCTCTCAATCGTGCATTTACCCAGGTCCTGTTTAATGGTCGTCAAAAAATTGAATGTACCGATGTCTTCCTTGCCATTATGAGTGAGAAAAAGTCCTTTGCATTCTATTACATACAACAGGCCAATATTGACAAAGATAAATTTGCTGACTATTTAAACAACGAATTAGACAGCACAGATGAAGAAACAGAAAATCAGTCAACCAAAGCACTTAAAGCGTTTACAACCAATCTCAATGACTCGGTGGCCAAAGGCAAAGTTGATCCTGTTATCGGACGAGTAGAAGAACTTGAAAATATTGCATTAGCGTTGGGTCGCCGTAGTAAAAATAATGTTATCTTGGTGGGCGACCCAGGTGTTGGCAAAACCGCCATTGCAGAAGGACTGGCGTTTAATATTGTCAACGGTGCTGTTCCAGAGTTTCTTAAAAATTACACTGTGTATAACCTAGACATATCTGCTATGCTGGCTGGTAGCAAGTATCGTGGTGACTTTGAAGAACGATTTAAACTGGTGTTGGCGGCTCTGCAGAAAAAAGGCAAGACTGTGTTATTCATTGATGAAGCACATATGATCAGTGGTGCTGGATCTGCCAGCAACAGTGCCAACGATCTTGCCAACATGATGAAGCCTGCATTGAGTAAGGGCAATATCAAAGTAGTGGCATCAACTACCTGGGAAGAATATCGCAAGCACTTTGAAAAAGATCGCGCACTGATGCGTCGATTCCAGCGCATCACCGTTGATGAGCCAACACAAGAAATGTCTGTGCAGATTCTCAAAGGTATTAAAAAATACTATGAAACATTCCACAATGTCAAAATCAAGGACGATGCTATTCAGGCAGCAATCAAACTCAGTGTCAAATATCAAACAGATAAAAAATTACCGGACAAGGCAATTGATTTGATTGATTGTGCATGTTCACGATTTAATATCAAATTAGCAGACAATCGAGTCATTGGAGAAGAAGAAATTCAATTTGAACTTAGCAAAATGATTCAACTGCCCGCTGAAGTAATCATGGAATCAGAATCCAGTAATCTTAGTAATTTAATGAGCAACTTGCAGAGTGAGGTGTATGGGCAAGATTCTGCTATTGAGACTGTTGTTGATAAAATTCTTGTGGCTCGTGCAGGTCTTAAATCAGAAAACAAACCCGTTGGATCGTTTGTGTTCATGGGCCCGACAGGTTGTGGCAAGACCGAAACTGCTAAATCGTTGAGTAAGCATCTTGGTGTTAAGTTATTGCGATTTGACATGAGTGAATACCAAGAAAAACACAGTGTAAGTAAACTGATTGGTTCACCCCCAGGTTATGTGGGATTCGAAGAAAACGCAGGCTTGTTGATCACGCAGATTCAAGAGAACCCCAATGCTGTGTTGTTGTTTGACGAAGTAGAGAAATCACATCCCGATGTGTCAACTATCTTGTTGCAGATGATGGACAATGGATTTATCACTGGATCAAATGGTAAAAAAGCAGACTGTCGTAATATTGTGTTGATTTTGACTACCAATGCTGGCGCACAGGCCAGTGAGAAAAATCACATAGGATTTGGACAACAAGAAAAAGATTACAGTGATGCTGATATCAAGAAGTTTTTTGCACCAGAATTCCGCAATCGATTAGACGCTATCATTACGTTTGCTAAACTCAGTAAAGAAACAATGATTAAAATTGTTGGTAAGTTTATGGTTGAACTTAGAGATCAGGTGCATGAAAAGGGTATCAAAATTAAACTGCGTGATGATGCTGTAGATTGGTTGGTCAAACAAGGATTCGATAGCAAAATGGGGGCAAGGCCATTACAACGAGTCATTGACAAAGAAATCAAACGTCCGTTGGCCAAAATGATGTTGTTTGGAGATCTTAAGAACGGTGGCATCATCACTATTGGTATTGTTGACAATCAGTTGGTCATAATTCCAAAGGTTAAAATTGCTAAATTAGAATATCATGAGCAATCTTCAACAGATCAAAGTTAAAAATAGTCAAAAACTATTTAATGGCGTATACAGATATAAAACTGTGATAATTTGTCCAGTGGCAGCATGGTTTAGAGGAAACAACACTGACCATGCTGACCACATGTTGGGAAAATATGCTTCGAATAATCTTCCCAAATATCAATGTCTCAATATCAAAAATCCAGCAGACTATTTTTATTCTGTTGAGGTATTGAATTTATTAAAAAGTTTTAGCGACTATGAATTGAGAATTGAACAACCTCTACTGAGTTTTTATACCAATCACTTAGATTCTGCAGTGACTATGGCCAATTTAGATGTACATCGCACAAAATACATGTGTGGGCCTCCAGACAATGTTGTAATCAATACAGGTGAAATAATATTAAAACGGGTTCCTTTTACTTACAAAGTCACGATAGGCAAAACTAAAAAAAACTACAGTAGTTTTGTAGATTGGAGTGCAAAGATAAACAAGATTAGGATGACTAAAACTTGTAAAAAAAATCTTTGTAAAGACCGCAGTGGGGGAGGGTTTTACTTCTATGTTAAAGACGATGCCACTATGTCCATGGTTAAGATGTTCGTTAACAGCGATATACTTAGAATTGATAAAATTATAAACCTAACTAAATAATTACTATGCCAGTATTAAGCAGCACATTAGTCTCAAGCAGCAGTCACCCATCTGATAGTTCAGTGGCAACAATCACCAGTGAAAAATTCAAAGGTGACGGTTATTACGGACGTAGTGACGGTCTACACACAGTTCAACTAAAATTTACTGGATTTATAGGAACATTTAAGATGCAGGGTGCATTGGCCATTGATCCTGTAACTGCTGACTGGTTTGACATAGACAGTACTGATCTAGAGTATTTGACCAATACCGACGTATCTGTGCTGCAAAACTTCACTGGCAATTTTGTATGGCTACGTTGTGTTATCACTTACACTGACGGCACCGTGAATTTTGTTTTACTAAACCACTAACCTAATTTCAAATACTCGATAAATAATGCATAGTCGTCTTTTCGATGGTGTAAATTTATGAAAATATTTGAAATTTTTAGTCCCGGTTCTGAAGAAGCATTTTCTCCTAGTTATGATCTAGCAGACGATCTGCAATACTTTATGAACAATGATCCTGAATTCTACAGGAAAAATTATTATCCTTTTGTCATGAAGGTAAAAGAAGCCAAAGTCAATAAGACTAAATTTACAGCCAAGGCGTTTGAAGCAATGGTAAATCATGCTTACAAAGTATACAAAGAAACGTTCACTGAAGAAAAAAACTTACCAAATGAATTAGACGAAGAGTTAGTAAAAGAGATTTGTGAAAATCTTCACAGACAAGAATTAAAAAATATCGAAGAAGGCCATTACGATGATGTTAACTGAAGGCGGGAACATATGGCCAGAAAGCACAGCGTTTGATCAGGCCATTGCTGAAGATTTAGAAAAACAATTAGAAAAGTATCTACAAGGTACTGGTCTCAATATCTACAGGATAGGCAGCGGCGCAACTCCAACACCTGGAAAAATGAGCGGCGATTTGGATGTCATGATTGATTTAGATATTGCCGCTGAATTTTTTGAAGTAGAAGATTCAAAACAAATTCGTATTGAGTTAGAAAAATATTTACAGGAAAAAGGTTTAGAAACTAGACGTATTGCTGTAACTGTGCATATAAAACTACCGTTTGGCGATGAGTATCATCAAGTAGACATAAAGGTAGTTAAAAACGCGGCTAGAGTTTATAAGTTTCATATACATAACATACCCAAAGGCAGTCCATATAAGGGTGTCAATAAACAAATGATGATGAACACGCTGGCCAGCAGTCAAGGACTGTTGTGGAGTCCAGACGAAGGTCTTTACAAACGTGATGCTGCCGGTAAGAAGAGTGACTTTTTAAGTGATGAGTTAGATGACATTGCACGTTATTTGTTGGGTAATAATGCAACTGCTGCTGATTTGGGCAGTGTAGAAAGTATCATGGCTGCAATTCCCGATGATGCTAAACGCAATGAAATATTTGCCAAGGCCAGAGCCAGTTCTAGTTGGCAAGCCGCTACTCCCGATGTTGGCACTAACGAATGGTTTGTGCGTATGAGGAATAAATTGGTATGAGATTTCGTGAATTTGTTCTCAAAGAATCTGCTGCACCAACTGTTGGGCGTAAGTATCAACACGTCGAAGATTTAATCTTTACAGGTATACCATCAAAGAACATACCTGCTGGTGCCGAAGGTGGTCGCGCTGCTGTGAGAATTGTTCAAGGCATGGCCAGCACTGGCGGTGCCAACGAAATTAAATGGGATGGCAGTCCTGTGGTATATTGGGGACGCGACGAAGATGGAACTTTCCGTTTATTTCCTAAAAATGCTTGGGACTATTTAAAGCGTGGTACAACACAGACTAAGAGCGGTGTTAGTACTGAAATGAATAGCCCAGAAGATATTAAAAACTTTATTCTAGGAACTGGTGAAACTAAACCAGGTAAAGAAAAACAAAGACAGGACTATGCCGATAAACTTGCTAACCTATGGCCTTACTTTGAACAAATCAGTCCCGAGGAAGGATTTTTAGAGGGCGGCCTATTATTTTATCCTGGCAAAAAACTCAACGGTGAACCTGCGCAAGCAATATTAAATCCCGAAACCGGAGAGTATGAATTTACTCCCAACATTACCACTTTCCATATCGGCAAAGGCAGTACCCTAGGTAAACGTATCAGAGGTGCCAAAGTGATGGTGGCTGCTACTGGGTATTATCAATCAATTGGTAGCGATGAGGGCAGATATCCCGATGCGGAAGGATTGTCAACTAAAGACGTTATAGTTCAAGGAACTACTTATGTAGAAAAAGCACCAGGCATCGATACCGACTTGTTGAACGATGCTAATGCTTTTATTGATGAAAACGAGCAGGCTATCGACAGTTTCCTACAACGTAAACGACCAGGTCCTAGCGGTGAAGAAGAAGTTGTTAACTTGTTTGGTGATATACTGTATAAATTCTATAACGAAAATCTGCGAGTAGCCGGAGTTAAAGAAAAGTTCAAAGCATGGGCCGAGAATGCCATGGATGCCAAAAAGATTCCTAGATCGAGAACAACAGAAATTTTAAATAATCCAGGTCTAGATGCGGTGTTAACTGCTGTGGAAAAACTAAGTGCAGCCAAGATGGACATGCACAAACGAGCCAGCGCAGGCACACACAGTGGCATTAGACAAACCAAACCTGAAGGGTATGTATATATAGATCCCGTAACTGGTCAACACGTTAAAGCTATTGATCAAGCCACATGGGCTCCAAGGAAAGATTAATATGTTATTACGTCAACTGTTTGAAGAAATTGCAAAGACTAGGCAAAATAACACTGCGGTGATGGGATGGGGCCGCGGTATGGGTCACAAGGGACATATGTTACTGGCAAGGGCTGTGTTACATCATGCACAAGAAATGGATGCCAAGGCGTATTTTGTAGTGTCAAGAACCAGTCTTGTAGATCCTACAACTGGTCAACCTTGGGCAGACAGACCTACATTTACCAAGACCAAAGATGATCCACTGACACCCGAAGAAAAACTAGCCACTTATAGAAAAGTGTTTCCGCAAAATGCAGAAGTGTTCAGTGTAGCATCTGCAGACGCTAGTACATTAGATAAAGTGTTGGCCAAAATTGCCGGGGACGGATTTAGTAAAGTTGTCTTAATTGTAGGGGAACTAGAAAAAGATTCTTTTAGTTTTTTAACTAGACCTGATAAGTCTGGAGTTCCTCCGTATCAAAGGGCGGGCTTGAAAGATCTAGAAATAATTTCTAGACAAGATACCAAGGCACCAGGCAGTGATCCAGCAGCGCCAGATTACCAACAAGGCCCACGTGCTACTCCCATGCGAGCAGTGTTGTCCGATCCTGACAAAAGTGAAGAAGAACAATTTGCAGTATGGCGAGATGCCATGCCCGATGATCTTGACGACGACGAAGTAATGGACTTAATGAACAAGGCCAAACAACGTATGGCTGCTGTGCCTGCGGCCAAAAATGCCAAGAAAGCCAAACAGGCCATGGCTGAGATTTCATTAGGTGAAGGTCCATCGTTACCTAGCACATTAAAAAGCATTGCTACCAATGGCGAACCTATAACACAATTATACGGCAAACTAAAAGCCATGGCCAAGCGTTGGGTAGAAAACAACGGTTCGTTAAAAGGCTTCCATCGTAATGCTGCTGGACAAAGTGCTCAATGGTTTCACAACTTCTATTTTGATAAACTGCAAGCCGACTTGTATGCACTGTCTAAACAAGCACCAAGATATGCTGTGCCATTGATCAACTATTTAAAAGACGCTAGCGAAGATCGTGAAAGTCGTATTGCATTTACAGAAATCAGCAGATCATTGCCTCCTATATTATTCAAGATGGGCAAACAGATGGGTGATCAAAGCCTAACACAGTTTGCCTACAGTTGGAACTCTCGTAGAGAAGAATACGAATCTTATCTTGCCAATTTAGAAGCAGAAGCCGATACGGGCGACGAGTATGATGAACCCCAAGTTAAGCCCGAGAAGAGCAAAGTTCCCGGACAACAAAATGCACAAGTTGAACAAATCGTCAATGACATACTTGCTAAACTTCCAAAAAATGTAGCAGGCGATATTCGCAATGCCATTGCTCGTGCTCCTAACAAACTACAGGCACTACAGCAAGAATTATCTAAACGTAAAATACAAGGTGTAGCGGAAGGTCCAACAGATGACTCACGTTTCCAAAGGATGATGGGCAAAATACAGAAATCTACACCTACACCAATGTCAGGATATGTAGCATTGAGTTTTGCCAGTGAGAGGAGATCAAAAAAAATCAAAGGCGTTAAACATAATGGCAAGCCGATGCCAGACGTTATTGACGATCCTGAAGAATTTCTTGGTGGTAAAATAGAGTTTACTCCTGATCAAATTGAACAACAACTAATGTCCATTGGTGAAAAATATGGATGGGACTCTATTGATCCCGGACAAGGTCAAGGCTATACAGAAATGTTCTTTGATACTAGCAGAGAATATACATCAAAAAATCAACATCATCTTGCGGCAAACATTGTTAGAACAGTTAATGAAATTAATAAATTTTTCAATGGTATGAACAGCAGTTTACAGGCCACAGGATTACCGGGATACAAAACAGATGTATGGCAAGGCATGGGCCCACCTAATGACACAAATCAAATTAATGATTTAAATCAAATTGTCAATATTGCTAAAGATCAGACGGCAAAACTTAATGCCATCAAATCATCTGTAAACAATTACCGTATGAACTCGGAAAAACGTGACAACGGTGTGGCGGAAGCAACCTCTGCGGCCGTTCGTATGCAACGTGCTTGGGAACGTCAACAAGCCAAAAGTGCGGCAAGTCGTAAACGTGGTGAAGAACTTCTAAATCCTAAAAAGAAAGAAGAACCCAACTTTAGCGACAAAGACGACGAAGAAGAAATCAGCAAGCAAGGCGTGGCGGAAGGCTCGCAGGAAATAAATTGGGTCAAGCCTGATTTTGATTTTGAATGGCACGAAGTTGAAGAACAATCCAGGATGAAACAAGTCCCGGTTGATGTCAGACAGTATTATCAAAAACATTTTCCTAACAAAGATGCATGGTTAAAAGCAGTTCAAAATGGTAAGGCAGTTGTAGTGCCGCCCGACCATGCCTATGAGATAAGAAATGCTCCGTTTGATAAAGCATCTTTACAAAAAGTTTTAGCGCCTACTGGTCACGAAGGTCCTATAGGTCCAGCAAAAGAAAAAAGAGTAAATGATTTGTTTGATAAAGGTCAAGTAGAAATGCCTATCATACTAAAAACAAGTCAAGGACTGTGGTTAATAGGTGGCAAAACACGATTGGGCACAGCAAATTATGTTAAAGGATTACCTGCTAAAGTCTGGCTAATTAGTGGAAAGCAAGGTGTGGCGGAAGGCAAGTTGACAGAATCCGCCATATTCCTAAACCCCAACACCGTAATAGTTGGACAGGCACACGGCCAGCCCTTGGAGTTGCCTCCCAAGACATTGAAAAAAGTTCAGGCTATAGCAGCTAAACACGGTGTTTGGTATGAAGGCAACGGCACTGACCGCAGTTACACAAAAGGACAGATTGACAGATATGTTGGTAGTTGGGATGACGAAGTTGCCAAAACTGCTGATTCTAATGATCCAAAATGGTTATATGTTTTGTTTGCCAATGTAGATGAAAACAATAGAGTTCAACGAGTTGGAATTGATCCTAATGATACAATATTCAACCGATTGTTAGATACTGCCAAAGATAACTCTTTTCAAGGAATAGGATACACATCTCAAGCCCTGCAAAAATTTCTTCAAATGACTAGCGAAGGCAAATATGATTTTCTAAAAATGAGTCAACAGCCTGCTACACAAAAAAATCTTACTCGCTTTCTTAAAGCAGGCGAGGCTTTAATGTGGCCCAGCAATTGGGAACAATATCCTAACAAGGCAGGAAAAATAGCAAAGGCAGCCACTGTTGATGTTAGAGACCAATATCTTGCGTCAAGGAAAGCCGGCGTCTATGTCACCGGTAGTGGGCATCTAAAAGCCGTTCAAAATATAACTGGCAACAAACGTTTCAAAGGTATCAATAAGGCTACAATGAAACAGTTCGACAATGATAAAAAAGACTCGTTAAAAGAATTTTCTCGTGGAAATGATAGAGATGACGAGGGCGGAGATGATCCGTATAAGTATCCTGAGCCAGAACATTTTAGTCGTAGCATAGATTTCTTTGGACAATTTGAAGCAGATCATTTTGACAAAGAAGATATGAATGATAACACTGGTGAGTTCAAGGGCTACTGGGACTATGATGGCAAACTGAAACAAATTGCTTATTTTAAGTTTGACAATCCTAAGCGCACCGGCAGTAATCATCCGGGCATGGGCTGGTACTATGAACCACAAAACGAAAGTGTGGCGGAAAATGCCTGGGATAGACTACAGCGTGAAAAAGCATTAGAGTCAGCAAGCAAAGTGTGACAAAATAAGATGGATGAATTAGATTACATTAAGAAGTTGGCTGGTATTAATGAATTTAAAGGATTCCAACCGGTAAGTATAGAGAACATGAGTCATACGGCTGCTGCAATTAAACAGAAAGAAAAGGATCTAGGTCTAAAGCCCGGAGACAAAGATTGGTTCAAGTTGTGGTTTACATTACCATATATGACTGGCAGTGTTAACAGCCATTTTAGAGGACGTAAGAAGTGAAACTACGAGAATTGTTTGAAGTAAAAGCAGGTGTGATTGGTAAACGATATCAACAGGCTACTCGTGGTCTCAACACATTCGGCGACGGAGAAAGAGCTAGCGGTGATTACACCCAATATAGACTAAGTCTAGCACTGGCCTGTTCAGATGGAGTAACTCCCCCAGACATTGATCCCAAGTCGTGGCACGGCAAAAGAAAAACAGCACATCCTTACACAGAAGAAGAACAGGCCATGTTGATTCAAGGTTACAAGGTGGTTGGTGCTAGTTACAAAGATCTTAACAAAGGCGATATGCGTAGCCAAGAACTGGACACTACTAACGTTGTTAGTCCTATTGCTAAACCCAAAAGAAATAAATACGGCATATGAAAATACACGAATTACTCACTGAAACATGGAGCCAAAAATACAAAAAGAGTATAAACTGCAGCCACCCAAAAGGTTTTAGTCAAAAGGCTCATTGTGCAGGCAAAAAGAAACACAATGAATCCGTTGAGATGGAAATGGTGTGCGAAGACTGCGGCATGTGCGAAACACACGGTGATCATTCGCATGATAATTTAGATGAGGCCTGCTGGAAAGGTTATCACAAAGACGGCATGAAGACCATGTTTGGCAAACGCTATCCTAACTGTGTCAAGAATAAAAAAGAAAGCCTAGAAACTTACATCCGTAAAGGTGAATGTCCAGGCTGCGGTGAAGCAATGGTCGCTGAAGGACAACTGAACGAAAAGCAGGATGCGTGTTATCACAAAGTAAAATCTCGATACAAAGTGTGGCCCAGTGCTTATGCGTCAGGAGCGTTAGTGCAGTGCCGTAAAAAAGGCGCTGCCAATTGGGGCAACTCCAATGAAAGTATTACACAAGAAGAATATGATGCACTGGACGAAAACTTAAAAAAGTGGTTCAGCGATAAATGGGTTCGTTTTGGTCCGGATGGCAAAATCAAAGGCGACTGTGCTAGAGGTGACAGCAGCGAAGGTAAGCCCAAGTGTTTGCCACAGAGCAAAGCACACAGTCTAGGTAAAAAAGGTCGCGCCAGTGCGGCCAGTCGTAAGCGTAGAGAAGACCCCAATCCAGAACGCAGCGGTCCTGCTATCAATGTTAAAACTAAGAAAGAAAATATGGAGGAAGGTATGGACGATCTGGCTAGAATATTAGAGTTAAGTGGATTAAATCTTTCTGCTGATGAGCAATTTGACATCATTGAAGACATGGTGGAAAGTTTAGCATTAAAGCACGGAGTTGATGTTGAACAGATATGGGAAGATTTTGAATCAGTAGATGATCAAGAATTGTTAAATGAAGCGGCTGCGTGGCAAACAAGCAAAGGCAAAAGCAAAACTGGCGGGTTGAATGCCAAGGGTGTAGCCAGTTATCGTAGAGAGAATCCAGGTAGTAAACTGCAAATGGCTGTGACTACGAAACCTAGCAAGTTAAAACCAGGTTCAAAAGCAGCCAAACGCCGTAAGAGTTTTTGTGCTAGAATGGGTGGCAACAAAGGCCCAATGAAGAAACCCAACGGCAAGCCTACTCGCAAGGCATTGGCACTGCGTAAATGGAACTGTTAAATGCGGGCCAGTGAATTCGTAACCGAGCGTAAAAAATACAAACGGAAATCTCGCGGAGCGGCATACGGTCCCGGACCTTACGGCGGCTATGGATATTATGCCGGATACAGTGGAGACTCGGGAGAAGGTGATGGCGGTGGTGAAAGCATTGAGAATGAATCATTGGACCAACCTTATCCTATTAAATGGGAACCCAGCGACTACGGCGATGTCGATGCTGTAGCCAGAATGTCTGATGGCAAATATCTAAGCATAATGTTTAACAAGGGATTTAGTCAAGATACAAAAGAGGAAGCATGGAGTGTTGAGTTTTTTAGAGACAACAGCCAAGAAAAGACAGGTGAAGGTGATCAACAGCGTGTGTTTGCCACTGTGTTAAGTGCTATTCAAACATTTGTTTCTGACAGGGTGCCTGGCCGCAAGAACAAATACAAACCTAATAAAGTATACTTTTCAGCCTCAAAAAAAGTTGAACCAGATGAGGATCAAAAGAAAGCACTAACTAGAGCCAGCCTATATGATACGTTAGTTCAGCGTTATGCCAGAGCATGGGGATTTCGTGCATTCCGTGCTGATACAGGTAACAAAGTAATGTACGAATTGACTAGAATTAAACCCATTGTTGCCAAACCTGTGGCGGAAAACTTTGCCATCAGACATTCTGGCTATAGTGGAGACTCGGGTGCAGGGGGTGATGGCGGCAGTGAACGCAGTTTAGAAGAAGGTGTAAATGATCCTCACACTTTCAAATGTATATTTTTATTTGGACCAATGGGCGCAGGTAAAAGCACAGTTGCTAGGCCATTATTGTCGCATACCGGTTTACGTAGTGTAAACTTAGATAACTTTAATGAAATGTTTATTAAAAAAGGACAAGTTCCAACTGGACATCTATCAGCAGACCAACTTGAAAAAAGTTGGCAACTAAGCCAAACTCAACAACAGAATTTTACTGATGGTAGGTTGGGTGTTATTATCGACGGCTCAGGAAGAAATCCTGAAACAATGATAGGTGTAATTGAAAAATTGATGCCTCTAGGCTATGAATTTATGATGATATTTGTAAATGTAAGTGAAGCCACTAGTATAGCCCGTCAACAGTCAAGAGCAGACAAGCAACAAAAACAATGGGGTGTTGGACGTCAAGTCGATCCTACGCTAGCTAAAGACACCTATACACAAGTGCAAAAAAATCTTGAAAAATATTCAGCCTATTTTGGACCTCAACGTTTTGTTTATGTCGATAACGAGAACACACCAAACTTGTCTCAGGCAACAAAAAAAGTTGATGCATTTTTAAGAGCTCCTGTTACTCAGCCTGAAGCACTTGCGTGGATACAATCACAAAAAGGCGGTGAGAAAGTTGCACAACAACAGAAAAAGTTAGCCGCGGCACAGGATCGTCAACAACAAGCATTAAAACAATTCAATCCGTTGAATCCAAAATTTGCTAAAAAGGGCATGGCGGAAAACTTTGCTGATGGAAAGAATCCTCAGGACAAAGGTGACAGCAAGCGTCACGGAGTTCCTACCAAAGCATCAGTCAGCACACTGCGTAAAGTGGCTAAACAAGGTGGTCGCAAAGGCCAATTAGCACATTGGATGGCCAATATGAAAAGCGGCCGATCTAAGAAGAAATAACTCAAACAATGGTAAATATAGCATAAGGAATAAATGCTATGTTTCAGTTTGACTTTACATTAGATAAATTAGCAAGATGTATCAGCAAAAACAAAAATCCACAATTGTGGTATGATGCGTTTTATGAATATTTTCCAGCATTTGATATTGTTACACCATCACGTGTAGCAGGGTTTGTGGCGCAATGTCAACACGAAAGCCTGGACTTTACTATCTTACAAGAAAATTTAAACTACGGTGCCAAAGGGCTTCGTGGGTTGTTTGGCAAGTATTTCCCCAATGACGAGTTAGCACGTCAATATGAACGCAAGCCTGAAATGATTGCTAACAAGATTTATGGCGGACGTATGGGCAATGGCCCAGAAGCGTCAGGCGAAGGATGGAAGTATCGCGGTCGTGGTATTATACAGATCACAGGCAAAAACAACTATGCACAATGTTCCAAGGATTTGTTCCAAGACGATACACTGGTGCGTGATCCAGATCTATTGAGAGAACCAGAGTGGGCAGTATTAAGTGGCTGCTGGTTCTGGCACAAGAATCAATTGAATCAATGGTGTGATCAAGGTGATATGAATACACTGACTAAAAAAATCAATGGCGGATTTATTGGTCTTGAAGATCGTATTCATCATTGGAATATTGCTCTTGATCTTATGGAAGCAGAATAATGTTAATTAGACAACTATTAGAAAACAAAAAAGGCATTAAGGCTGTTAAGTATAACAAAAAGCCTAAAGCACATACACCTGCCGACGAACGCAAAGTTATAGGACCCAATGTTCCTAAGAAAAAAGAAAAAGTAACAGAACGTGTAGGTCAAAATGCCGACGGATCATTAATATTACCTGATCCAAATATTAATCGTCTAGCAGGCAAACCTAATCCTCCAGCAGCAGAACCAGCACCTAGCAACGTAAAGTCAGGTGGTGCAACTGTGGAATACGGTGGCCAAACGTATGACGTAATGGTATTTGGTGACAAAGGTATTAGACCAAGAATAGCACGTAGTGACAAAGATATTAATGCTAGGGTTTATACTATGGGCAACAAGATGTTTGTGTTATTAGATGCATCGGCGCAAGAAGGTGTAGCAGAAGACCGTAATGGCAACGATGTTGAAGAATTTTTACACAAAGTTGCACGATCCGGCGACAACGGTTATAATATGCTATACAATGCTCAAAAAGGCAAATACGGCAGAGAAATTGAACAAGCAATACAAGACATGTATGACGATATCTCTATCGATACAGGATATCACGGCGACGACGACTTTGAACAAATTTATGATCGTATGCTGGACAACATTGAAGCCGATTACGGTGATCAAGGTGTAGCGGAAAGTGGTCTTCAATACTACACCGGAGTTCAAAAACACGGTGAAAAATATATGAAGGCCGCGGCGGCTGCTGGACGCAAAGGCGCCAGTCAAGAAGAATTAGGTCGTCTTAAAGATAGATTGAGTAACGCACACAAAGGTAAGGCCAAGAACAAAGAAGTTGATGAAGGCGGTAGCCGCTACGACGACAATCGCACAGGTTTTGGTCGCCCCGAACGTGACATGAGCGATGAATCTAATTTGCTGTATATCTACAAAGACGGCCGTGTTAAGCAACGTATGGTTTCAAACACAGTAGAACGTGAGGCTCGTGCTCAAGGCTTTAGAGACACGCCCGAGCAGGCATTAAAAATGCACGGAATTATTCCAAGTAAATTCAAACCAGGCAAATGGATTCAAAAACAAGGAGACCAATGGGTCGATGTTTACCCGTTTGGTAAGCCGGATGATATTGCAGAAACTGCAACAGCAGGCGCAACCAGTGCTGGTCATGTGGCCACTTTAGGTATGAATCCTAAACTAAGCCCCGGTCCAGCAAGGGGCAAAAAGAGTTATATAGGAACACCGGGCAAATCAGGCACAAAAGCACCACCGCAGCCCAAAGTCAATCAACCCAAAACAAAACACGGAACAGCAGTAAATGCACTTGATATGAAATCAAACATTTTCGGCGGTGGTAAAGCGATAAAACGTAAATAAATAATAGAACGGAGTTTAATATGCACGATATGCATCACATGCCAGAAGACGATCACGAAGCAGCCATGGCTCGCGCTGATCTGTACAAGTTAGCACAATACAGTGCCAAACTGTTTAAAATGATCCACGAAGGTCAACAACTAGAGGGATGGGTCCAGGCCAAGATTACCAAATCTGCTGACTACATTGCCAGTGTTTATCACTTCATGGCCTATGAAATGAAAGTTTCTGAGTATGGCGAAGCATTGGAAAATGCCGAAGTTTACGAAAATGATCTACGTGGTCAGTTGCAACAACGTCTAGTTGAAGCAAAAGAAAAGGTCAAAGCATTGAAAAAAGTAGATGCTATGAAACACAAGCGTCACAAGACTGACAAAGAATTAGAAGAAATGCGTCAACTGGCCAATGAAGAAAAGTCTTCTACAGGTGGCACAACACAAGTTCAGACTGACAAAGATGGTAACCGTACAGGTGTTAAGCATAAAGAAAATCCAAAAAGATTCAGCGATGACCCACATACTGAACCTGCCAGCAATGCCACGTCACAATCAGCAGCAGAAAAAGCAGCAGCCAGGGCCATGGACAAAGCCCGAGAAAAAGAAGGCCAGAACTATGAAAAACGTTTTCCAGGTTCTGTGACTCGTGTCAAAGACGGCCAAAAAGTTAAAGAAGGTGGATTGCCTATGACCACTGTGAACGGAAAGAAAGTTCCTGCGTTTGCTGCTGACGGCAAAGGTAAGAACGATCTTGGCAAGGGCAAATCGGCTCCCACAAAAGGTGCTGCTCCTAAGAAAGGTGTAAATCCTTTTGCTAAAAAAGACACAGATGTTAAAGAAGCACTCAAAGGTGGCCAGAAGAAACTAGACACTGATAACGATAACGACATTGATGCCAAAGATTTGGCTGCATTACGTGCCAAGAAAAAAGATAGAATCAAAGAAGCAGTGGCTGCTAAATGCAACAAATCACCCAAAGGTAAATCATGCCCAGTACACGGACTTAAAGAATGTGGTAGCATGTACGAAGGCAACCGTAGGTAATATCGATGGACGAATTAAAACAGGCATTGAAACAGGCATTTGCTAATTCATTTGCATTTTATTTGAAAGCACATTATTTTCATTGGAATGTGGAAGGAATGTTGTTTTCGCAGTTTCATGATTTCTTCGGTAACATCTATCAAGAAGTATATGCCAGCATAGATCCATTTGCAGAAAATATTCGTAAGATTGATTCATATGCACCCGGCAGTTTTTCTAGACTGAGTCAATTGGCTGAAATCAACGACGAAGAAAGAATTCCTCCAGCAAAAAATATGCTAGAGATTCTTTTACGGGATAATGACATAGTTTTAGAAAGTATTAAAACAGCATATGACGCTGCTGAATCAGTAGGTGCTGTGGGGTTAAGTGATTTTCTTGCTGGTCGGCAAGATGCGCACATGAAGCATGGTTGGATGCTGAGAGCAACGTTAAAATAATTGGAGAATAACATGGACATGAGACAACTGATCGCTCAAATCGATCACATCGAAAATAAACAAATACTTAATGAGGATGCTCATTATGCTACTGCACCAGTTGACAATAGTCCACGAGTCAGTAAAAGCAACAATCAAACATCTATCTACGAAATGTTGATTAAAGAGTTTGGTTACGATTTAAGCGAAGCACCGGCAGCGCCTGCGGCTGCTGCCCCGGCTGCTGGGCTTACTCCCGAGCAACAGGCAAAAATGGGACAAGCCAATCCTCAGGATCCGTACATTGTAGCCAGAGTATTAGGTAAAGATGCTGTACCATTAAGTTATTTCACTTCTCCTGAAGATCAAGCCATTGCCAAACGAGTAGGGTTTAAAGATGCTCCGGCAGCAGCGGCTCCAGCAATGACAGCAGCAGATCAATCTGACGCTGATATGGGTGCCGCAATGAGAGCAAATGCAGCAGGCGGAAATTCAACTAGTGCCGCAACAGGTGTTGGTAATCCAGGCGAAGAAGCGGCGGTACCAGCATCAATGAATACCGGGAGTGGTTACACTAACCCATCTACCAGCACCCAGACGCCAGGCAGTGCGGCACAACCAGCAGCTCCTGCTGCTACATCGGCCACAGGACCGGCTGCACAACTAGCAGCCCAAGACAGAGCAGAACCGTCTGCGGCAGGAAGCAAAGAACAATTGGCTTCCATTATGAACATGCAGAGAGAACTTGGTGTTAACCCAGATGGAAAAATTGGTCAAAAGACTAGAGATGCAATGGCTCGTAAGCCAGAAATTGCAGCAAAGTATGCTGGAGAATTAGGCGGGGCCAAACAGTTTCCAGGTGGTGGTGGCAGTGCTGCACAACCTGCAACACCAGCAGCCAATAACTCAATGACTCCTGCAATAACTGCATATGCCAGCAGAATGGGCTTGCTGAAAAATAACAAGCCAGATGTTGCAGCCATTAAGAAATTCCAAAAAGACAATGGTCTTAAGGACAACGGCGTTATTGACCCCGATACCGCAGGCGCTATTTTATCTGCACAGAAACCAGGTGCCGGTGGTCGAGGTGGTCCTACAGCGGCACCAGCGGCGGCACCAGCGGCGGCACCAGCGGCCACAGCACCGGGGGGTGGTGCCGGAGCACAACCAGCCCCTACAGGAAAACCACCTAGATACAAAACCGCAGCAGAGTATGATAAAGAAATTGCTAGATTTAGTAAAAATGTAGATCCCAAATTGCCACCAAATGCAAGATTTATTGCTACCTTACAAGCCGAAAAGGCTGCATTGAGCGGCGGTGCACCACAACCAGCGGCACCAGCCGCGCCGGCAGCACCGACTACTTCAGGCGGTAGACCTTACACTCCCCCAGTACAACAGGGTGCTGTTAGTACTGCGTACGAAAACAGTGTCAAATCACAAGATGATGCTATCTTAGAACGAATAAGAAAAGCATTATTTAGATAAACAAAAAGCGCCCCTGGGGCGCTTTTTTAATGCCAATTGCCTTGATAACAGTGCAATAATTCGTGTCCCAATGTGTGCATGGTGGCTCGTTGAGGCACAATGATTACACAACGATTGCCGTCCCAAAAACTGCATGCATTGACTGCAAACCCAAATGATTTACCCATTCGTCGACGATTTTCTGTGTCGCATTCTTGTTGAACATCGGGCACTGGTTTTAACGTGATCGACATCTCCTTGTGGATGTTTTTGTTCATGTCAAACTTTCTATTGGGGTCATCCCAGTTCTGTGCATAAACACTTTGACTCATAATCAGCATTGTTAGCAGTAGTTTTTTCATCATTAACGTTGACCTCAAGTTACTAAGTAGTGTATACTATAACATCAAGGAGTAATTATGTCAACTAGAATTTATGGACCCGAAGAAAAAGCCAAATTGGAACGTTTAATCAACGAAGGCCAAAACATCTTACGTGAAGTTGAAGATCTCAAAGAAGGGCTTAGAGAAACCGTCAAAGCAGTGGCCGAAGAATTGGAGGTCAAACCCAGTATTATCAACAAAGCCATTACCATTGCACACAAAGACAATTGGCGAGAACACGAACAAGCATGGAACGATATTGAAATGATTTTGGGTGTTACCGGACGTTTACCCAAAGATGAATGAACTTTTAAAACCCACTTTTGATTGGATCCGAGATGACTTTAAGTCTAACCGAGTTCGCTTTGCTGTTGAGTTGCTTGCTTGGGCTATTAGTATTGGTTGCAGTATTACTATGGCACTCACAGTCCCCACTCCACCGCTTCTTACTCTTTATCCCATTTGGATTGCTGGCTGTGCTATGTATGCTTGGGCTAGTTGGACTAGGAAATCTTTTGGCATGTTGGCTAACTATATACTGTTGACCACAATCGACACTGTGGGTCTCATTAGGATGCTAAGTAATTAATATAGACTACGGTTCGATCAGCCATAAATGATTACGTTGGTATGTGTAAGCCATAATTTACATAAGGAGAAAACAATTTGTATGTAGACGCATTTTTTCAGCGTGACGCTGATATCATCAAGATAGTTGAACGTAGTAACGAAGGTAAACGAATATTTAAAGAATATCCAGTTCGCTATACGTTTTATCATCAAGACGCCAGGGGCAAATACCAAAGTATTTTTGGAGAGCCTTTATCTCGAGTGGTGTCTAAAAACAGTAAAGATTTCCGTAAAGAACTTGCTATTCACAGCAACAAAAAACTTTACGAAGCAGATATCAATCCAATCTTTTCAACACTAAGTGAAAATTATCTAAACGCCGAGGCTCCCAAACTCAACGTGGCGTTTTGGGACATTGAGGTGGACTTTGATCCAGAACGTGGCTATGCTTCACCCGAAGATGCATTCATGCCAATTACTGCCATCGCTGTTCACCTACAATGGTTAGACACACTGGTCTGTTTGGCCATGCCTCCCAAAGGCATGTCAGTTGAACAGGCACAACAATTGGTCAAAGATATTCCCAACACACATATCTTTGACAACGAAGCAGACATATTAGATACCTTTTTGAATTTGATTCAAGATGCAGATATCCTAAGTGGCTGGAACAGCGAAGGCTTTGATATGCCCTACACTGTGAACCGCATTACCAAAGTACTCAGCAAAGATGATACTCGCAGACTTTGTCTTTGGGACCAATATCCCAAAAAGCGTGAATATGAAAAGTATGGTAAATCAGCCATTACTTACGACATTTATGGACGAGTGCATCTAGACAGTCTCGAACTGTATCGCAAATACACCTATGAAGAACGACATACCTATCGACTGGATGCCATTGGTGAGATGGAGGTAGGGGAGACCAAGACAGTCTATGAAGGCACTCTTGATCAATTATACAAAAATGATTTTCGAAAATTTATAGAATACAATCGTCAAGACTGTGCATTGCTGAATAAACTAGATAAGAAATTGAAGTTTATCGACTTGAGTAATAAACTGGCACATGAGTGTACTGTGTTGTTGCAGACCACAATGGGTGCCGTAGCAGTTACTGAACAGGCCATTATCAATGAGTGTCATCGTAGAGGCTTTCAAGTTCCCAATAGAATAAAACGTGACGAACTTGAAGACACTGCTGCCGCTGGTGCATATGTTGCATATCCCAAAGAAGGATTGCAAGATTGGGTGGGATCATTAGACATTAACAGTCTGTATCCGTCAGCGATTCGTGCGCTGAACATGGGCCCCGAAACCATTGTGGGACAACTACGTCCAGTACAGACACAAGAATACATCAATGAACAGACCACTCTTAAGAAAAAATCTTTTGCGGCAGCGTGGGAAGGCATGTTTGGCAGTATGGAATATGATGCAGTGATGCGTCAAGACAAGGCATTTGACATTACCATTGACTGGGAAAACGGTGACAATGATGTACTGAGTGCTGCCGAAGTGTATCATTTGATTTATGAAAGCAATCAACCTTGGATGTTGAGTGCCAATGGCACTGTGTTTACCTACGAGAAGGAAGGTATTATTCCAGGCTTGCTCAAACGCTGGTATGCTGAACGTAAAGAGATGCAGGCCAAACTGAAAGAATGTATTCAAGCAGGCAATAAAGTTGAAGAAGAATATTGGGACAAGCGACAACTAGTTAAGAAAATTAACTTGAACAGCCTGTATGGTGCTATTTTGAATCCCGGTTGCAGATTCTTTGACAAACGTATTGGACAAAGTACCACACTGGTTGGCAGACAAATTGCCAAGCACATGGCTGGCAAAGTTAACGAAATTATCACAGGCGAATACAATCACGTGGGCAAAGCAGTTATCTATGGTGATACTGACAGTTGTTATTTTAGTGCTTACAAAACTTTACAAAGAGACATTGATAAAGGTTCCATTCCGTGGACTAAAGAAACTGTTGTTAATTTGTATGATCAGATTGCAGATGAAGTAAATGCAACGTTTCCGCAGTTTATGTTAGATGCATTTCATTGTCCTAAATCGCGTGGAGAAGTTATCAAGGCCGGTCGAGAAATTGTTGCTTCAAAGGGACTGTTTATCACTAAAAAGAGATATGCAGTACTGTATTACGACAAAGAAGGAAAACGAACAGACGTCGACGGCAAGCCAGGTAAGATCAAAGCCATGGGGTTGGACTTGAAACGATCAGACACTCCTGAATTTATTCAAAATTTTCTAAGTGACGTTTTGGAAAAAGTCTTAACTGGCACAACAGAGCAAGAAGTATTGGATCATATTACTGAGTTCCGCACTAACTTCAAGGCTCGTCCTGGTTGGGAAAAAGGTAGCCCTAAACGTGCTAACAATGTTTCGGCATATCGAGGCAAAGAAGAAAAAGCGGGCAAGACCAATATGCCAGGACATGTCCGTGCCAGTCTCAACTGGAACACTCTCAAACGCATGTATGATGACAAATACTCCATGAATATCACAGACGGACAAAAGGTCATTGTGTGCAAACTAAAAGCAAATCCGTTAGAGTACACATCTGTAGCGTATCCTGTGGACGAACTGAGATTGCCTAAATGGTTTCAAGATCTACCATTTGATCACGAAGAAATGGAACAGACGATTATTGACAACAAATTAGATAACCTTATTGGTGTTCTAAACTGGGACGTCAAGAGCACCGAAGAAAAAAATACATTTAACAAATTATTTGACTTCTAACAAAAAAACCTATATACTAACACAAAGGAATTATTATGAAAGACATTTTACAAGACATCGTAGCACACACTCATAGTCTAGGCTTTTTGCCGCTGGTTAAAATTTCCAGTGAAGACGAAACTATCATTGAATCAATCGCCGAAGATCGATCAGTAGTGGTGCAGGCAAAGACACATAAATTGGTTGACGAATTCGAAGGTGTATTTGGAATGCCTAACTTAGACAAGTTGGCATTGCATTTGAAAAATCCAGAGTACAAAGAAAATGCAAAAATTGCAGTGGTTAGAGAGCAACGCAACGGCAAAGAGATCCCAACTGGATTGCATTTTGAAAATACCATTGGAGACTTTGTTAATGATTATCGATTTATGGTGGCTGAAATTATTAATGAAAAATTAAAAACTGCCAAGTTTAAAGGTGCCAATTGGGACGTAGAATTTCAACCCAGTATTGCCAGTATTCAACGACTTAAATTACAGGCTCACGCTCACAGTGACGAAACCACATTCCAAGTTAAAACTGAAAATGGTAACTTGATTTTCTTCTTTGGAGATGCCAGTACCCACGCAGGTAGTTTTACATTTCAACCTGATGTCAAAGTTAAATTTAAACACAATTGGGCATGGCCAGTTACTCAAGTTATCAGCATCTTAAATCTGGGCGGCGATGTCACTATGCGTATTACTGATCAAGGTGCTATGCAAATCACAGTTGATTCAGGTCTTGCTGAATACAACTATATCTTACCGGCACAGAGCAAGTAATGAATAAGAACCTGACCGCCCAGCAAAGCGATTACGCATACTTCTTGCCGGCTACGTCAGGTTTCTACTCAACGTTCATAGGCAAACAACGCTATGGAAACTATGTAGATCCTGCACGTATCCCTCCAAGTTTGACCAATGGTGTGGAAAGTCTCAATTATCTAAATCCAGATAAGGGTGCATTTTACTTTGATCATTGTTTATATTCTGCAGGACACGCCAACTTAGATTTGACTAAGCCAGATGAAACCGAAGACATGTTTCGTAATAGAGACCGCAGTACCTCGTGGGTCCTAGGTGACTCAGGTGGGTTCCAGATTGGTAAAGGTGTATGGGAAGGCGAATGGCGTGACCCTACTGGTCCAGAAGTTGCTGCCATGTGGGCAGAAGTCAATGCCAAAGGTGTTGAACTAGTTCCGCAACTGCACCCCACCGGTGATCCCAAGTTAGACAAGAACGGTAATCCAAAGTACACTAAGATCGATCATCCCAAACTGTATCAAGCCCGTTTAGATGCTGCACAGAAGAAGCGTGAACAAGTGTTAACTTGGATGGATGCACTTATGGACTATGGTATGGTGCTTGATATTCCAGCATGGGTTGAACGCAGTCCAGCCGGACGCAAGGCCACTGGTATTGAATCGTATCAACAGGCTGTAAATGCTACACGTTTTAATAACGAATACTTTATTAAGCATCGTAATGGCAACTGCAAGTTCTTAAATGTTCTGCAAGGCGAAACACACGATCAAGCAGATGATTGGTACAATCAAGTTAAAGACTTCTGTGATGCTAAAATCTACGGTGACAAAGCATTTAATGGTTGGGGCATGGG
>Ga0209357_1000043_pt1 | contig 39013 bp, 35 predicted proteins | sample LauGreFBDMM110SD_2_FD_187573 | JGI IMG/M metagenome (GOLD analysis project Ga0209357, IMG submission 187573) | Freshwater lake microbial communities from Lake Michigan, USA - Fa13.BD.MM110.SD (SPAdes) (version 3) | ecosystem: Environmental > Aquatic > Freshwater > Lake | place: Lake Michigan... | reverse complement strand
GCAGGCTTGAATGCAGACATCCAAGCTGAGCCCATCCTTAATGAAACCATGCGAAACCTCTATGACGGCATTCCCATGGAAGAAGTGCACAAAGCATCTGTGCTTGCGGCGCGCACGCTCATAGAAAAAGAACCCGACTACACCTACGCCACTGCCCGACTGCTGATGTACTCCATTGCAAAAGAAGTCTGGGGTAAGGAAGTCACCCAAGCTGAAATGGCTCAAAACTATATTGATAACTTTGCCAGTTGCATCAAAAAGGGTGTTGATAACGAACTCCTGGATGCCCGTCTTCTGCAGTTTGACTTACCTCGCCTAGCCAAGGCGCTCAAAGCCGAGCGCGATCTTCAGTTCGACTACCTAGGCCTGCAAACCCTGTATGACCGCTATTTTCTGCACGTGCGCAAGCAACGTATCGAGTTACCCCAGTCGTTTTTCATGCGCGTAGCCATGGGTTTGTCGCTAGGCGAGGTCAACCGCGAAGACCGTGCGATCGAGTTTTATGAAGTGTTGTCTTCTTTTGACTTCATGTCCAGCACACCAACTCTTTTCAACAGCGGTACTTTGCGCCCCCAGTTGTCAAGCTGCTACCTGACCACTGTGCCTGATGATTTAGACGGCATTTACGAGTCCATCAAAGAAAACGCCTTGCTCTCCAAATTCGCTGGCGGCTTGGGCAACGACTGGTCTCGAGTGCGCGCCTTGGGCTCTCACATCAAAGGCACCAACGGCGAGTCGCAAGGTGTTGTGCCCTTCCTCAAAGTCGTCAACGATACCGCGGTAGCCGTTAACCAAGGCGGCAAGCGTAAAGGTGCTGTCTGCACCTATTTGGAAACTTGGCACTTGGATATTGAAGAGTTCTTAGAGTTGCGCAAAAACACCGGTGACGATCGTCGCCGCACGCACGACATGAACACCGCCAACTGGATTCCCGACTTGTTCATGCGCCGTGTCATGGAAAAAGGCGAGTGGACATTGTTCTCCCCTTCAACCACCCCAGACTTGCACGATAAGTTCGGCAGTGAGTTTGAGAAGGCCTATACCAACTACGAAACACAAGCCAAGCAAGGCCTGATTCAGCCGACCAAAACTTTGCAAGCGGCCGATCTGTGGCGCAAGATGCTGACCATGCTGTTTGAAACAGGCCATCCTTGGATTACTTTCAAAGACGCATGCAATGTGCGCTCACCCCAGCAACATGTTGGCGTGGTTCACTCCTCTAACCTGTGCACCGAAATCACCCTCAATACCAGCGACACTGAAACAGCTGTTTGCAACTTGGGCTCGGTCAACCTCATTCAACACCTTAAACAAGGCGCAAACGGACCTGAACTTGATCACGACAAACTCAAGCGAACCGTGAATACTGCAATGCGCATGCTCGACAACGTGATCGACATCAACTATTACGCTGTCAAGAAAGCCCGCGACTCCAACTTCAAACATCGTCCTGTTGGCATGGGCATCATGGCTTTTCAAGACAGTCTGTATGAAATGCGTGTGCCTTATGCGTCCAAAGCGGCTATCGAATTCGCTGACAGCTCCATGGAAGCTGTTTGCTACTACGCTTACTGGGCTTCCACAGAACTCGCTAAAGAGCGCGGTCGCTACTCCACCTACCAAGGTTCTTTGTGGGATCAAGGTATCCTCCCGTTGGACACCCTAGACATGCTGGAAAAAGCTCGCGGTGGCTATATTGAAGTCGACCGTAGCACCACCTTGGACTGGGAAGCGTTGCGTCAAAAAATCAAAATTGACGGTATGCGCAACTCCAACTGTGTCGCGATTGCGCCGACCGCCACCATCTCCAATATTGTGGGTGTGGACGCCTCTATTGAACCGTGTTTTGGCAACCTGTCAGTCAAGTCCAATCTGTCGGGTGAGTTCACCATCATCAACGCTTATTTGGTGAAGGATCTCAAACGCCTTGGCCTGTGGGACGATGTGATGGTCATGGATCTCAAACACTTTGATGGCTCTTTGCGACCCATTGACCGCGTTCCCCAAGACCTCAAAGATTTGTATGCAACCGCCTTTGAAGTGGAAACCCAGTGGCTGGTCGAGGCTGCTGCGCGTCGTCAAAAATGGATAGACCAAGCGCAATCTCTCAATATTTACATGGCCGGCGCTTCAGGTAAAAAGCTTGACGAAACCTACAAGCTTGCATGGTTGCGTGGCCTCAAAACCACCTACTATTTGCGCACCACCAGCGCCACTCAGGCTGAAAAGTCCACTGTTCAATCCGGCTCGCACAACGCCGTGGCCTCTGGCTCTGGTTCGGGTCTGAGCGCCATGGAAATTGCTGCTGCAAGTGCGCGCGCACAAGTTCAAGCGCAAGCACCCGCAACCGATATCAAGGTTTGCGGTACTGAGGACCCCACCTGTGAGGCCTGTCAATAACAACACCTACTTTTTGCTACGCGCATACAACCGTGTGCGTCGACGTAAATCAACAACAAAACCCGAGGGGAATGTGAATGATTTCTGTGAATTTCACATTTCTCCATTGATAATCAGAATGATGGATACACCACTATGTTGACCTGGGAAGAAGAAGTACTGCCACTGTCGTCCGTTCCTCTACAAGGAATTATTTCGCCGACCCCTGCGGTTGCCTCGCCCTCTCCCACCACTCGAATTCTTGACGATGGTGCTGTGGTGTCAGCCCCCCCATCCACCGCCGCACAAGCGCCTGCCCAAACGGCAGACAGTAGACGGGTGAATGCTGCTGACAAGCGCATCATCAATGGTCAAACCGACGTCAACCAGTTGGTTCCCTTTAAATACAAGTGGGCTTGGGAAAAATACCTTGCCACCTGTGCCAACCATTGGATGCCGCAAGAGGTCAACATGACCCGCGACATCGCCTTGTGGAAAGACCCCAATGGCCTGACCGAAGATGAGCGCCGAATCATCAAGCGCAATTTAGGATTTTTTGTTACCGCAGACTCACTGGCAGCCAACAACATTGTGCTGGGCACCTACCGCCACATCACAGCGCCCGAATGCAGACAGTTTTTGTTGCGTCAAGCCTTTGAAGAAGCCATTCATACCCACGCATACCAATACATCGTTGAATCTTTAGGGCTAGATGAAAGTGAAATCTTCAATGCCTACCATGAGGTTTCTTCTATTCGCAACAAAGACGAGTTCTTGATCCCCTTCATTGATGCGATCATGAATCCCCATTTCCACACTGGTACACCCGAGACTGACCAGACCTTGCTCAAGTCACTTATTGTGTTCGCGTGTTTGATGGAAGGTCTGTTCTTCTATGTCGGATTTACGCAAATTTTGGCCTTAGGTCGCCAAAACAAAATGACCGGTGCAGCCGAACAATACCAGTACATCTTGCGCGATGAATCCATGCACTGCAATTTTGGTATTGATCTGATCAACCAAATCAAACTTGAAAATCCGCATTTGTGGACAAGTGACTTCAAGGCAGACATCATTGATCTGTTTCACCAAGCCGTTGAACTTGAATACCGCTACGCTGAAGACACCATGCCACGTGGCGTGCTGGGAATGAACGCCTCCATGTTCAAGGGCTATTTGCGCTACATTGCCAATCGTCGCGCCACCCAAATTGGTCTTGAGACTTTGTACCCTAACGAAGAAAATCCGTTTCCTTGGATGAGCGAAATGATTGATTTGAAAAAGGAACGCAATTTCTTTGAAACACGCGTGATTGAGTACCAAACTGGCGGCGCGCTGTCTTGGGATTGATTGACACCATGCATGACCTCTTTGTTCAAACACTGACTGACTTACATCAAGTCAGCAGTGCTTGGACTTACCCCGTTCATGGAATTGGACACCTGTCCAGTTCCATGAATCTCTTGGCTTTGATGAAGGGCCAAGTGTTTTGAACCAACGATCTGAGAACTTGATCTAGGAGTATCTAATGGCAACTGCAAAAAAAACCGCTGCAAAAAAACCAGCAGCAAAGAAGAAGCCAGCAGCAAAAAAAGCTGTTGCTAAGAAACCAGCCGCAAAAAAAGTGGCTGCTAAGAAACCCGTAGCGAAGAAAAAACCAGTCGCTAAAAAAGCACCTGCTAAAAAACCAGCAGCTAAGAAAAAGCCGGTTGCTAAAAAAGCACCTGCCAAGAAGCCAGTAGCGAAGAAAAAACCAGTCGCTAAAAAAGCACCTGCTAAAAAACCAGCAGCTAAGAAAAAGCCGGTTGCTAAAAAGGCACCTGCCAAGAAGCCAGTAGCGAAAAAAAAAGCACCCGCTAAAAAAGCACCCGCTAAAAAGGTTGCTGTAAAAAAAAAACCAATCGCTAAGAAAGTAGCCGCCTCAAAACCGGCTGCGCACGTAGCTAAGCCTTCAGCAGTGCAACATGTGGCACAAACCACGCTGAACCCACAAGCTGCTTGGCCTTTTCCGACAGCGTCAAAGCCCTAATTGATTCAGTTAGGGACTTTCGCCTACTCCCAACCCGGTGCATGCACCGGGTTTTTTTATGTCAGCTGGTAATTTTGGGGGCCGCGACTGGCTATTTTGATAGCGCCCAATCGGTTGCCTAACTCGGCGCACTTGAGTAAATCCCAGCCTTGCTCTAAGCCGAAAAGCAAAGCGCCGCGCCACGCATCGCCGCAACCCGTGGGGTCAACCACAGCTTGGGCTTTCACTGGATCGACCACATGTTGATGGCCTTGCTGCCAAACCTCACAACCCTGTGCGCCCAAGGTCACGATCAGGCCTTTCACATGCGAAGAAATCTCGGCTGAACTCCAACCCGTGCGGTCACTCAGCATTTTCCCTTCATAGTCATTCACTGTGACCCATGTTGCTAATTCAATGAAATGGCGCAACTCTTGGCCATCAAACATGGGTAAGCCTTGACCGGGGTCGAAGACAAAAGGAATGCCTGCATCGGCCATCTGCTGTGCATGTGAAAGCATGGCGTCACGGCCATCGGGGGAGATGATGCCAAGACGTATATCCGGATGCTTTTCCACATGCAAAGCGTGGGCCTGCATCATGGCGCCTGGGTGGAAGGCGGTGATTTGGTTGTTATCCAAATCGGTCATGATCATGGCTTGGGCTGTGTAGGTGTCATCAATCGTCTTGATGTGTTTGGTTGAAATGCCAAGGTCTTGTAAACGTTGTAGATAGCTGGCACCGTCATTGCCTAAGGTGGCCATGGGCAAAGGCTCAGCCCCCAAAAGTTTCATGCTGTAAGCAATATTTCCAGCACACCCACCAAAATCGCGCTGCAAACGGGGCACCAGAAAAGACACATTCAATATGTGAAGTTGCTCAGCAAGAATTTGCTCTTTGAAGCGTCCTTCAAAATGCATGATGGTGTCAAAAGCCAAAGAACCGCAAATCAGTGCTGCCATGAAAATTCCTATGTTGTTAAGGGTAAAAAAGTAAAGCACGGTAACCGTTAATTTTGCCAGCCAACGGCTCTTCCACAGAAAAAACCATTTCCACTGTTTGGGTGCGCATCGGCTTGAGTACCTCAGGAAGATCTATCTCTTGGGCTGACCACACCTTGCGCACCACGTCCCCTTCCTCATCGTTGGTGAGGGTGAGTTCAAGCGCTGGCGTACCCAAAAAATAAGCGGCTTGATTTTTCACTGACAAGGAAAAAGAGAAATGACCTTCACGCAGTTGTTTGAAATGGGTGCTGTCTATGGCCACTTTATCGGGCTCTTTGGGCCAATCCACTCGGCAGCCTAAGACCTGACAAACAGAATTGAAAAATGGCGACACACTGAGATTCATCGCCACCAATTTGTCGCGCTCAAACACCAGCACTTGCCCCAGCAACACTGCTGATGCCAGCAGAGTCACCACCACCGCCAATGCAGCGCTTGGCGGGTTAACAGGTTGCCATACGGGGGGAGTTAGAGGCACAGCGGCAGGCATTGGGACAGCAACAGGCGCATCGAAAGCAGGTGACTCTTTGACCGAGGATTCAGTTTCGCCCTGTGTGGGATCTATTTCAAACAAATGCTGATCGACCTCAAAGACATGGGCACATCGACCACAACGCACCCATGCATCGGCTGCGCTGTAATGTTCAGCTTGAATCGCAAAAGCAGTCTTGCACTGAGGACAAAGGGTCACTATCGACATAGGTGTCGATTTTAGGTTGTCATCAATACCCAACCATCCAAGCTGTCTGCAACTTGGAGTTGGATGTAGGGCGCATAAGCGAGTTTTATTTCTTCAACCTGTCGGCTCAAAATACCGGCCAAAACCAAGTGCCCGCCTTGCTGTACATGACCGCATAGCAGTGGGGCTAGCACCTTCAAGGGTGCAGCCAAAATATTGGCGACCACCAAACCATAGACCCCTTGAGCCATATCGGGCAAACCGGTATTCACAAGCACTTGGTTGGCGGTTGCGTTCGCTTGGGCTGCTGTCACTGCATCGGTATCGATATCCACAGCGTCCACGTTACCCGCACCACACATGGCAGCGCCAATGGCCAAAATACCCGACCCACAACCGTAATCCAACACGCGACTTGCAGGTGCCAAATTCTGGGCAATCCAACGCAGGCACATGCGCGTGGTGGGATGCGTGCCTGTGCCAAAAGCCAAACCGGGGTCTAATCGAATCACCTTGCTCGCTTGTGCAGGTGCAACATGCCAAGTGGGAACCACCCACAACTCAGGGGTGATTTCGACAGGTTCAAATTGCGACTGGGTTAAGCGCACCCAATCTTGAGGCTGTACTTCAGCGATGCGAACAACGCTTGCATGGTCAAAAAAATCTTGGGGCTTCAATAATTGAGCTGCTTGCTCGGCCAAAGCTTGCTCGGTAAACAGCGCCGTCACCTGCGAGTGAAGCCAGCCCGAAGCAGGTGCAGGCATTCCAGGCTCACCAAACAAAGCTTGCTCTTGCTCGGTGTGGGCGTCGGCGTCTTCTACGGAGACGCTTAAAGCATCTAAAGCCAATAGCGCTTCACTGATGGTCTCGACTTGGTCTTGCGCGCACAGCAGGATCAACTCGAACATCAGACTGCAGACGCTCTCACGACCAACCATTCTTCCAAATAATGGATATTGGTACCGCCTGCAATAAAGCCTGGGTCCATCATGAGTTCGCGGTGCAAAGCAATATTGGTTTGAATGCCTTCCACCACGGTTTCACCCAAAGCGGTTCGCATACGTGCCAAAGCATGTTCGCGGTTATCTCCGTAGACAATGATTTTGCCAATCATGGAATCGTAATGGGGTGGAACAAAGTAATTGCTGTAAATGTGGGAGTCGACCCTGACACCTGGGCCACCGGGTGGGTGCCACATGGTGATACGCCCAGGTGAAGGTGTGAACTTGAAAGGATCTTCGGCATTGACACGGCACTCCAACGCATGGCCTTTGATCACCACTTGGCGTTGGGTGTAAGGCAGTTTTTGCCCTGCAGCGGTCATGATTTGGGTTTTAACAATGTCTATGCCTGTAATGAACTCGGTCACAGGGTGTTCAACCTGGACGCGGGTGTTCATTTCAATGAAATAAAACTCGCCGTTTTCATACAAAAACTCAAAGGTACCCGCACCCCGGTAGCCCATTTTTTTGCAGGCCGCCACACAACGCTCGCCGATGCGTTCAATGAATTTACGGGCAATGCCAGGCGCTGGTGCTTCTTCAATGACTTTTTGATGACGCCGTTGCATGGAGCAGTCGCGCTCACCCAAATAAATGGCATTTTTGTAGTTGTCGGCCAGAATTTGAATTTCAATGTGCCTTGGGTTTTGCAAAAACTTTTCCATGTAGACCGCAGGGTTGCCAAAGGCAGCGCCTGCTTCGGCCTTGGTGGTTTGCACCGCATGGATGAGGGCAGCTTCGTTGTGCACCACACGCATGCCTCGCCCGCCGCCGCCGCCGGCGGCTTTGATAATGACGGGGTAGCCAATGGTTTTGGCAATTCTGCGAATTTGGGCTGGGTCATCGGGCAACTCGCCTTCAGAACCGGGCACACAAGGTACACCCGCCTTGATCATGGCTTGCTTGGCTGACACCTTGTCACCCATCATGCGGATGGACTCAGGGGTGGGACCAATGAAGGTAAAGCCACTTTTTTCAACCCGCTCGGCAAAGTCAGCGTTTTCACTTAGAAAGCCATAGCCTGGGTGGATGGCCTCGGCGTCGGTCACTTCTGCCGCCGAAATGATGGCGGGCATGTTCAGGTAACTGAGGGTAGAGGATGCCGGGCCAATGCACACCGCCTCTTCGGCCAACTTCACATATTTGGCCTCGCGATCGGCTTCGGAGTACACCACCACCGCTTCGACACCCAGATCTTTGCAAGCACGCTGAATTCGCAGAGCGATTTCGCCACGGTTGGCGATCAAGATTTTTTTAAACATGCGCTAGCGTCACTCGATGTGGAACAAGGGCTGACCGTATTCCACAGCTTGGCCGTTGTCGACCAAGATGCGGGTGATGGTGCCGCTTTTGTCTGCCTCGATTTCATTCAAAATCTTCATGGCTTCGATGATGCAAATGGTTTCACCCTCTTTCACCACAGTGCCAACTTGCACAAAGGGCTTGGACTCTGGGCTGGATGAAGTGTAAAAAGTACCTACCATTGGCGACTTGACCACATGACCGGCAGCCTCTGCTTGCTCGGCTTCGGACATCGCGGCTGGCGCTGTTGGGACCGGCTGGACTGATAAGGGCGCGGCGGACACGGTTACAGGGGCTGGCGCTGCAACCATGATGGGTGCACCCACAGGACCTTTGACAATACGCACCTTGCCTTCGGCTTCGGTGATTTCCAATTCCGACACATTGGAGTCAGAGACCAAGTCGATCAATGTTTTAAGTTTTCTTAAGTCCATGAATTTTGTAGTCTTCTGCGGTTAACAGCGGTTAAAGTTACGCCATTGTAAAGATAACGGCAAAGTCATTAGGCGTCTTAATTTACACCCATTCGCGCATTTCTTGACTAGATAGTTTTCCTAATTTTTGCACGATCAGACCACCTTGGGCATTTAAAACCAGTGTAAAAGGCAAACCGCCCCCAGGGTTGCCCAGCGTTTTCACCAGTTCGGTGCCGCCCAAACCGGCAAAACCGATGGGGTAATTGACGGGATTTTGTTTCAAAAAGCGTTTAACGGCACTGGGTTGGTCAATGGCCAATCCCACAACTTGCCAGCTTTTAGATTGATTTTCTTGAAAAAAGGCTTCCAGTAAAGGCATTTCTTCAACACAAGGGGTGCACCAAGTGGCCCAAAAATTCAGCACCAAGGGCTTGCCTTGAAATTGGGAGAGGCGCAAAACCTCACCATTGGGTTGGTCAAATTCAGCCGTCCATAAAGCTTGCACGGCTTCAGGAGGAAGGGCCTTGGGCTTGAGTCTGGTCCAGTTAAAGGCCGCACCAGCCACCACGGCCATGGCAGCCGTGCCCAAAAGAAGTCGGCGCGACGAACGCCTTGGTGTATCGGTCAGAGGATCATCCATCCATGGAGTCTACCAACCGCCGCACAGCCTCGGTATCCCCCCGCCAAGAACGGCCATGGGTGTCTGGCAACAAAGCGCCACGCAAGTCGTTGTAGTCATAAACCATGAAATGCACACCTATTTCTTCATTTAAAACTTCGCAACGGCTTCTCACACTCAAAGCGTCGACTGTTTCGCCCTTGAACCCGCTGACGGCGTGCACCTCGTAGCGCACACCTTTGTCTATCAACAAAAGTTCAGCCGACTTGGCATCGTCGCAAAACAACTGAATATATATATCGGACAAACGGGTAGCGGTTCCTCGCCAAACCGCGCCACTCAGGTGCGGACGAAACTCTGGGACACGCAGCATCCACTTCAAAGCCAATTCACGCAAAGCGGCCAACTCCATGGGCTGTGTATCAGCACAAAAAATGTCTATGTACTCGCGAACCGCTAGCTCGGTCTGCTCATTGCTGGGCAGCGAACTGCGGGTATTGAAACCAAGCTCTTTAACAGCGCGGCGTTTGGCAGGGCCGTATTCCAGGCCCTCTTCAACAATGAAGCGGGCTGCAACAGCTGCAATTTCTTCTTGGGCGGTGGTGGACATGGCAAAGGCATTGTGCCGCACACACTTTTACAATGGCCAATATGCATATTCATATATTAGGTGTCTGCGGCACCTTCATGGGCGGTTTGGCCGCCCTGGCCCGCGAAGCCGGCCACCGCGTCACCGGCTGCGACAGCGGCGTCTACCCCCCCATGAGCGACCAACTTCGCGCTTTGGGCATCGAGCTGATCGAGGGCTACAGTGCCGTCCAGGTGGCCTTGAAACCGGATATGTTCGTCATTGGCAATGTGATCTCACGCGCCCGCTTGTCCGACGGCACACCGCGTTACCCGCTGATGGAAGCGATCTTGGAAGCCGGACTGCCCTACACCAGCGGCCCGCAGTGGCTGAGCGACCATGTGCTGCAGGCCCCCGAACAAAGCCGCCATGTGCTGGCCATTGCCGGCACCCATGGCAAAACCACCACCACCGCCATGCTCAGCTGGGTGCTCGAGCACGCTGGCTTGACCCCCGGTTTTTTGATCGGCGGCGTGCCTTTGAACTTTGGCGTGTCGGCCCGCTTGGGCGCTTTGGCCAAGGGGCAAAGTCGCCCCTTGTTTGTGATCGAGGCCGACGAGTACGACACCGCATTCTTTGACAAGCGCAGCAAGTTTGTGCATTACCGCCCGCGCACCGCAGTGCTCAACAACCTCGAGTTTGACCACGCCGACATCTTCCCCGACTTGGCGGCGATTGAGCGGCAGTTCCACCACCTTGTGCGCACCGTTCCAGCCAGCGGTCGTTTGGTGGTGAATGCCGAGCAAGACAGTTTGCAACGGGTGTTGGGCCTGGGCCAATGGAGCGAGGTTGCGGGTTTTGGTGCTTCGCCCAATGCCACATGGCAAATGCGAGGCGAACCTTCAGACTTTGAGGTGCTGCACCAAGGCGCGGTGAAAGGCCGGGTGCAATGGGCTTTGGGTGGGGTGCACAACCAGATGAACGCCTTGGCCGCCGTTATAGCCGCAGAGCATGTGGGTGTGGCAGTGGCTGACGCCTGCCGCGCTTTGTCCTCTTTTGAGAATGTGCGCAGGCGCATGGAGGTACGCGGCAGCGTGGGCACGGGCGCTCAGGCCATCACGGTGTACGACGACTTTGCCCACCACCCCACCGCCATTCGCACCACGGTCGATGGCCTGCGCCGCCAAGTGGGCACGGCACGCATCTTGGCAGTGTTCGAGCCGCGCAGCAACACCATGAAACTCGGTGCGATGAAGTCGCAACTGCCGTGGAGTTTGGAGTTGGCTGATGTGGCTTTTTGCCACACAGCCGGTTTGGACTGGGACGCTGCCGAGGCTTTGGCCCCCATGGGAGCCCGCGCTCACATCGCCAGCGACATCGACAGCTTGGTGGCCCAGGTCAAGATCGCTGCCCGGCCCGGCGACCATGTGCTGTGCATGAGCAATGGCGGCTTTGGTGGGGTGCATGACAAGTTGCTGAAGGCCTTGCAATGACGTTTTCAGGCCGATTATTTTTTGCCGCGACGCGCCTTCAAGCCCGCTGACAGCGCCTCCAGCGCTTGCAGGGAATCGTCCCAAGCCAAACAAGCATCGGTGATGCTTTGGCCGTAAACCAAGTCTTGCACCTTGTCTTTGCCAGGGGTGAACTTTTGCGCACCCGCTTTGAGGTGGCTTTCGATCATCACGCCAAACACGCTGTGCGAACCACCGGCCATTTGGTCGGCGATGTCTTTGGCCACCACCAGTTGGCGCTCATGTTGTTTGCTGCTGTTGGCATGGCTGCAGTCGACCATCAAATTGGCAGGCAATTTGGCAGCTTCCAACTCTTTGCAAGCGGCGGCCACGCTGACGGCGTCGTAATTGGGTGCTTTGCCGCCGCGCAAAATCACATGACAGTCTTGGTTGCCTTGGGTTTGCACAATCGCGACTTGGCCATTTTTGTGAACCGACAAAAAGTGGTGCCCACGCGCCGCCGCTTGGATGGCGTCTGTCGCGATTTTGATGTTGCCGTCCGTGCCGTTTTTAAAGCCAATCGGTGCCGACAAGCCTGAGGCGAGTTCGCGATGCACCTGGCTCTCGGTGGTGCGCGCACCAATCGCGCCCCAGCTGATCAGGTCGCCGATGTACTGGGGTGAAATTACATCCAAAAACTCGCTGCCCGCAGGTACACCGGCGCGGTTAATCTCAATCAGCAGCTGGCGCGCAATGCGCAAACCCTCGTCGATGCGAAAGCTCTCATCCAAGTAGGGGTCGTTGATCAAGCCCTTCCAGCCCACGGTGGTACGGGGCTTCTCAAAATACACCCGCATCACAATTTCCAAGGTGTCGGCGTATTTTTCGCGCTCGACCTTTAAGCGGCGGGCATAGTCCAAGGCCGCAGCGGGATCGTGAATGGAGCATGGACCCATCACCACCAACAAGCGGTCGTCTTTGCCCGCCATGATTTTGTGGATGCGCTGGCGAGTCTTGGCGATCAAGCTCTCAACAGCGGTGCCCGCAATGGGGAAGAAGCGGATCAAATGTTCAGGGGGCGGCAACACGGTGATGTCCTTGATGCGTTGATTGTCGGTTTGGCTGGTCTGGTCATTGATCGGCGCATAAGCATCAGGTTTTGGGGTTTTCATCGAAGCTCCTTGGAAGCGATTCAAATCGGTGGCAGAAGAAAGAGGGCAAAAAAAAACCGCCGTTGTTTCGGCGGTTGGTTCGGGGGTTCAGTGCGCTGTTTGCGTTTAAACCTCTCGACCGCCGGTGAAGCGTGAGAAGAAGTAAGCAAAGTAAAAGTGCAAAAAAACCATAAGAGTTAATGTAGCACAGGCTTTTTTTGTGGCTAAGACGCCATTTATGCGGTGCCACCCACCGTCAGACCATCGATGCGCAAGGTGGGCTGGCCAACACCCACGGGCACGCTTTGGCCCTCTTTGCCACAAGTGCCCACACCAGGGTCAAGCGCCATATCGTTGCCAATCATGCTGACGCGGGTGAGTGCATCAGGACCATTGCCGACCAAGGTGGCACCTTTGACGGGGTACTGGATTTTCCCGTTTTCCACCCAAAACGCCTGACTGGCTGAAAACACAAACTTGCCCGAGGTGATGTCCACCTGGCCGCCACCAAAGTTGGTAGCGTACAAGCCTTTTTTGATGCTGGCGACGATTTCTTCAGGGGCCTTGTCGCCAGCCAACATATACGTGTTGGTCATGCGCGGCATAGGCACATGGGCATAACTTTCGCGGCGACCATTACCGGTAGGGGCGACACCCATCAAACGAGCGTTCATGCTGTCTTGGATGTAACCCACCAAAATACCGTCTTCAATCAGCACATTTTTCTGACTGGCATGGCCTTCATCGTCCACATTGAGCGAGCCACGGCGATCGGCAATGGTGCCGTCGTCAAGCACGGTAACGCCTTTGGCGGCGACACGTTGGCCAATCTTGCCGCTGAAGGCGCTCGACCCCTTGCGGTTGAAGTCGCCTTCTAAGCCGTGACCGATAGCCTCGTGCAACAAAATGCCTGGCCAACCGGAGCCTAGAACCACAGTCATTTCACCTGCGGGGGCGGGATGTGCTTCCAAGTTAGTCAGCGCCGAGCCCACGGCTTCATCCACATAACGGGTCAGGCATGCCGCATCAAAGTGTGCCAAACCAAAGCGACCACCGCCGCCTGCCGAGCCACTTTCACGCCGTCCGTTTTGCTCCACGATGACCGATAAAGACAAGCGCACCAAGGGGCGCACATCCGCGGCCAAAGTTCCGTCAGCGCGGGCCACCATGACCACGTCGTACTCGCTGGCCAAACCGGCCATGACTTGCACCACACGCGGGTCTTTGGCGCGGGCTTGCTTTTCCAAGCGCTCAAGCAACTGAACTTTGGCGGTGCTGTCCAAGCTACTGATAGGGTCAAGCCCATGGTAGAGCGACCGGCTGGGCGCGATAACTCTCGCAGGCACGTGGGTGCTGGCATTCAAGCCTGCTGACGAGATGCTGCGCACCGTGTGAGCCGCGTCCATGAGCGAAGCCATGGAAATATCGTCGGAATAGGCAAAGGCGGTTTTTTCGCCGCTGACTGCGCGAACGCCCACGCCTTGGTCGATGCTGAAAGAGCCGGTTTTGACAATACCCTCTTCCAAGCTCCATCCTTCGGAGCGGGTGTACTGAAAGTACAAGTCCGCGTCATCAACCTGGTGGGCACGGATGGCCGACAAAGCTTGGGTGAGATGGGATTCGTCCAAACCGTAAGGCGTCAGGAGAAGGTTTTGCGCGATGGTCAATCGCTCGAGGGTGGGTTCGCGTGAAATCATGAAGCTATTGTAGGAGTCGGTCAACAACCCTGTGCGCCACGGGTTGAGGCTAGGCTAAGACTGCACCAACTGCTTGGCTTTGGCGATGGAGAGCAAAATACCAATGCCAAAACCCAGTGTCACCATGGCTGTTCCCCCGTAGCTGACAAAAGGCAAGGGCACCCCAACCACCGGTAAAAAACCACTGACCATGCCCATGTTGACAAAAGCATAGGTAAAAAAGATCAAGGTCACGCTGCCCGCCAACAAGCGAGCGAACAAGGTAGGGCCTTCAAGTGCGATCGCTAAGCCCCTGAACACCAGCACCAAAAATCCACCTATCAGGAGCATATTGCCCACCAAGCCAAACTCTTCAGAGTAGGCTGCAAAAACGAAGTCGGTGGTGCGTTCAGGAATGAAGTCGAGTTGGGCTTGGGTGCCTTGCATCAAGCCTTTGCCCCAAAAACCGCCAGAACCAATGGCAATCATCCCTTGTATGGTGTGAAAACCCTTACCCAGAGGGTCTCGCCCTGGATCCAACAAAGTACATACCCGCTGCTGTTGGTAATCTCTCAAAAAAGGCCAGTCGACACCTGTGACACATAAGCTAGGCTCAAAAATCACCAGCAAGACCATACCGAGAATACCAATAACCAATGGCGGAATAATCAGCCACCAACTCAGGCCAGCAAGGAAAATGACATACAGGCCGGCGGCCATGACCAAGATGGCTGTGCCTAAATCGGGTTGCTTGACGATCAGGCCCACGGGAATCAGCAATATCAATCCGCCCACAAAAAAATCCAAAGTCCTTAGTTGACCCTCACGCTTTTGAAACCACCAGGCGAGCATCAGCGGCATGCCAATTTTCATGATTTCACTGGGCTGAATAACGATACCCACATTCAGCCAGCGCTGAGCGCCTTTGCGGGTTAGACCAAACAATGCCACCGCAACCAACAAAGCCAAGCCCACGGTGTAAATGGGAACAGCCAAGGCCATCATGCGTTGCGGTGGAATTTGCGCCACCACAAACATGATGGCGCAGGCAATCAGCATATTGCGGCTATGGTCTATAAAACGCTGTCCCTCGGCATAACCCGATGAAAAAATGGTCAGCAACCCAACTGCGGCCAACAGCAGAACCGCAAAGCCTAAAACAGTGTCAAAGCCTTTGACCAGCGGCGTGATGCGCTGAAACACACTGTATTTGCCAAGTTGGGTTCCCATGGCCGAAGTTTATCGGAGCGCCATGGGAGAATCTGTTCCCATGTATGCAATTTACGAAGAAGGCGGAAAATTCCTCACAGGACGGGTATTGTCCGAGGCTGATGCGTCTGCACAACTCGAGCTCGAAAGCGGCAAACGTGTCAAGGTTAAATCCAACCAACTGCTGATGAAGTTTGACAAACCGCAGCCAACAGAATTCATGCTTGCGGGCAAGTCGGTGGCGGCGAGCATGGAAGTGGACATGGCTTGGGAGTTCGCACCTGAAGAAGAATTTGGGTTTGCCGACTTGGCCCGTGACTATTTCTCTAAAGACGCCAGTCCCAGCGAACAACTGGGCACTCTGCTTTGCCTGTTTGATGCCCCCCACTATTTCCGCAGAGCCGGTAAAGGTCGCTTTCGCAAGGCCTCAGCCGATATCGTGCAACAAGCTCTGATCGCTATCGAAAAGAAAAAGCAACTTCAACTGCAAATTTCAGATTGGGCACAAGAACTCATGCTTGGTCGTTGCCCTCCTCCAGTGCAGGCACAACTGTTCAAGATTCTCTTCAAGCCTGATAAAAACGCCCCCGAGTACAAAGCCGTTGTGGAGGCTTCTAAACAAAGCCAAACCGCGCCCTTGGTACTGCTGCAAAAAGCGGGGGCAATCCGCTCTGCTTACGACTTTCACTGGCAGCGTTTTTTGTTTGAGCATTTCCCCAAAGGGACGGCCTTCCCTCCGCTTCAAGCACCAGCCATTAGCAATGACCTGCCTCTGGCCAATATAAAAGCCTATTCCATCGATGACTCGCAAACCACCGAAATTGATGACGCTTTATCTGTTCAAGGTTTGGGCAGTGACTGCATCACTGTAGGCATCCACATTGCTGCTCCAGCTTTGGCACTCAAGCCGGGCGATGCCATTGATATGTGTGGTCGCGCCCGTTTATCGACGGTGTACATGCCCGGTCACAAAATCACCATGCTGCCCGATAGCGTGGTGCAGACCTACACATTGCAAGAGGGCCGCAACTGTCCAGCCTTGTCCTTGTATGTCAGCTTTGATGCACAAACTTTGGCTGTGCTCAATACCGAAACCCGCCTAGAGTTGGTGCCTATTCAAGCCAATATGCGCCACGACCAACTGGACACGGTGGTCACCGAAAGTTGGCTATGCAAAGAGGCCAGCAGTTTGGAGTCAGCAGCAGCGGTTGCCATGCCCCACGCCGAATTGGCCTTCTTGTTCCGTTTAGCAAAGCATCTGAAAGCAGCGAGAGAAGTCGTTCGCGGCAAACCAGAAACCTTTAACCGTCCCGATTACAACTTCCGCTTGGCAGAGGTGGCTGATGCCGGCCCAGATGGAAATGAAAGCGTAGGGATCAGTATTCGCACACGCGGGTCTGCGCTTGACCTGATCGTGGCAGAAGCCATGATTTTGGCCAACAGCACATGGGGTCAATGGTTAGCCAGTTTGGGGGTACCCGCTATCTACCGCAGCCAAGCTTCTTTGGCGCCAGGCATCAAAGTGCGCATGGGCACCAAGGCCTTGCCCCATGCGGGCATTGGTGTCCCCAGCTACGCGTGGAGTACCTCGCCGCTGCGCCGTTACACGGATTTGGTCAACCAGTGGCAATTGATTGCCAGCGTGCGCCATGGCGCAACCGCAGCACTGGCGGCCCCCTTCAAACCCAAGGATGCAGAACTCTTTGGCATCATCACCGCTTTTGAATCCGCCTACAGCGCCTACAACACCCACCAAGCCAGCATGGAGCGGTTTTGGACTTTGCAATATTTGCGTCAAAACGCGCTTACGGAACTCGACGCGACCGTGATTAAATCCTTCCCCGGCGAGCCTGCGCTGGCGCGTGCTGACCATTTGCCTTTGGTTTTTTCGGTGATGGGTTCTCCCCCGCTGGAAAGAGGCAGTCGGGTGCGGGTTCGCTTAGGTGATATGGATTTGATTGCCTTGGATATCCATGCACAATTCATTGAATCTTTGGAGCAAATGCAAGAGCCCATCAGTACTGATGAAGAAGAAGAGATGGCAGCAGGTCCCCTTGCCATTGCAGTTGACTTGGATGATGCTGACGTTGCACCCGTTGCGCCTACGGTCGCATCCAGCTAACTTTTTTGAACCACGCAGATGCTTGTTGCCTTTTTTCACGCTGACAGACTTTTGCCCTTGGCCTTGGGCATTTCACTGGCAGTTCACGCCGTCTTACTGGCTGTTCGACTGACCCCGCCTGCAGATATTGACCGCTTGTTGCGCGACACAGGTTTGGAAGTGATTTTGGTCAACACCGAGTCAGACGAAAAAGCCCCAGCCAAGCCCAAGGCTATCGCACAAACCAATTTGGCAGGGGGTGGCGAAACCACCAATGACAGATCAACCTCACCATTGATCCATTCACCGATCACCCGCTCCGGTCAAGCTGATAACCAAGTACAGCAAAAAATTGCCGAAAAGGAGCGCGAGCAAGCCGAACTGCTCACCCGCACCAAGCAAACATTGGCCAAACTCAATGCCTCTCACAACACCAGCAAAGATCCTGCGATTGAGCGGCAACGCCAACAACTCATCAACTTGATGGCCCAAATCGAAAAACGCATACAAGAAGAGAATGCGCGCCCCCGTAAACGCTATGTCAGCCCCAGTACCCAAGAAGTCTCTTACGCTCGCTACTACGACGTGATTCGACGCAAGATTGAAACGAAGGGAACTTTGGATTTCCCACAATCGCAAGGTCAAAAACTGTATGGCTCGTTGATCATGGTCATCACCATCGACACACGCGGACAAGTCATCTCGGCTGAAGTTTCCCAAGGCTCGGGCAACCCTTTGCTTGACTTTCATGCCAAGCAAATTGCGCGTAATGCCGCTCCCTATGGCCCGTTCAACGATGCTATGCGACGTGAAATGGACCAACTGGCTTTGGTCACGCGGTTCAGTTTTGACCACAACAACACTTTACAAACTACTTTGCAAGGCGAATGACTGTGCCTTCGCGTCGCCGCCAAAAATTCATTCTTGCGGGACTGAGATGGCTTGTATTTTTCTTTTGGTGTGCTTTGGGTTTGCAGGTTTTTTTCGTTGCACGCATTGCGATGATGCGCTATGTGGATCCCGGCTCCACCGCTTTTCAAAGATCTGAGTTGGGGCGCATCAGTCACAAATACTCCTCAATTCGTTGGTCACAGAAGTGGGTGGATCGCCCGAAACTGCCAGCCCATATTCAACGCGCCGTGATTGCTTCTGAGGACGATATTTTCGCTTCGCATACAGGCGTTCAGTGGGAGGCTCTTGAGCGCGCTTGGAGTAAAAACGCACGGGCTGAGGCCAAAGCGCAAGCTAAAAATCAAAGCCCTAAAGTGGTGGGCGGCTCCACCATCACGCAGCAGTTAGCAAAAAATCTTTTTCTCAGTGGCGAGAGAACTTTCTTTCGCAAGGCACAAGAATTGGTTTTGACCCTGGTCTTAGAGCAATGCTTAAGCAAGCAAAGAATCTTGGATATCTACCTCAACAACGTCGAATGGGGGGAAGGGGTTTTTGGTGTCGATGCGGCGGCACGGCATTACTATGGCCGCTCAGTTTCTCAGTTGAGCGCTGCCGAGGCCGCACGGCTGGCGGTCATGTTGCCGCGCCCCAAGTACTATGAAAAATTTCCCAGGTCTCCTTATTTAAATGACCGTGCTTCCACTATTTTGGCGCGTATGCCCATGGTCACACTGCCATGACAGAGCTTGTGCGTATTTTGGGCATAGACCCAGGCTTGCAATGTGTTGGGTTTGGGGTGATTGACAGCACTGGCAATCAATTGAGCTACGTGGCCAGCGGCACCATCACCACCACGCATTTGCCTCGCGACGATTTACCTGCGCGTTTGAATGTGATTTTCAATGGCATTGCGCAAGTGGTTGAGCGTTATGGCCCACATGAATCAGCAGTTGAAATTGTTTTTGTGAATATGAATCCGCAAGCCAGTCTGTTGCTCGGCCAAGCCAGGGGTGCGTGCTTAACGTCCTTGGTGCAACAAGATTTGCCTGTCACTGAATACACCGCATTGCAAATGAAGAAGGCGATTGCTGGTCACGGCAAAGCAGCTAAAGCACAGGTCCAAGAAATGGTGAAACGCTTGCTGAAGTTACCGGCTTTACCAGGACCCGATGCAGCCGATGCTTTGGGCTTGGCGATCACACATGCGCATGCGCGTCACAGCGCACGCCTTCGGGAATTAGGGACAAAAGCTACCAAGCAGGTGCGAGTTGGGCAAGACCCCGCGGTGCGCGTCGCTCGTCCTCGAAGCTGACGATTTCATACGCTTGGGGCTGGCTGAGTAACTCGCGCAGCAAGCGGTTATTCAAGGCGTGGCCTGAGCGAAACGCGCTATAGGACGCCAGCAGTGGACGTCCCAAAAGATACAAATCGCCCATGGCGTCTAGTATTTTGTGTTTCACAAATTCATCGTCGTAACGCAACCCGTCGCTGTTGAGCACTTTGTAATCATCCATGACGATAGCGTTGTCTAATCCGCCGCCCAAAGCCAAACCATTGGCGCGCATATGTTCTATGTCTTTTGAAAAACCAAAGGTGCGGGCTCTGGCAATGTCTTTGACGTAACTGCCGGTTTCAGTATCAAACTCAACCCGCTGCCCAGTGGCATCCACAGCGGGGTGTTGAAAGTCAATTTCAAAACTTAATTTGTAGCCATGGTGAGGCGTGAGTTTGGCCCATTTGCGTTGCTCTGCCTCGCCCTCCATGACACAGACTTCGCTTAGCACACGAATAAAACGCTTGGGTGCGTCTTGCAAGACAATACCTGCGCTTTGCAAAAGAAAAACAAAAGAAGCGGACGAGCCGTCGAGGATGGGAACTTCTTCGGCTGTGATGTCCACATACAAGTTGTCAATGCCCAAACCTGAACAGGCCGACATCAAATGTTCTACCGTCAAGACTTTCACGCCTTGGGCAGAGATGGTGGAGGCCAAGCGCGTGTCGGTCACAGCAGTTGCGGTGACAGGTATTTCAACCGGATGACTTAAATCGACGCGTCTGAAAACTACGCCTGTGTCTGGGGGAGCAGGACGCAGACACAGCTCCACCCGTTGGCCGCTGTGCAGGCCAACGCCGACCGCGCGGGTAAGAGTTTGCAGAGTTCTTTGTTTGAGCACGTGTCGGATTTTAATCGGCTTGTTTTCGCAAGAATGCTGGAATTTCGTAGTTATCCATGCCACCTGAGGACATGGCGTCAACTTTGGCGGCTGCTTGTGTACGGTCACGTGTTCGCCAAACGCTGGGCACATTGACATTGCCGTAGTCTGCTGGCGTTATTGCGCCTGGAATACTGCTGGCCTTATGGCTGCTCTCTGTCATGGCGCTGTTTGGCATGATGGCTTGCGGTGCATAACCGACGTTGTCTGTGCCAGTGCGTTGAATGACAGTCAAGGGTGGGGCGATGCGCTTACCTGCATGCGCCAAACCTGTTGCCACAACCGTGACGCGAATTTGGTCGCCCAACGACTCATCATAAGCCGTGCCATAAATCACATGGGCTTCAGAAGATGCAAAAGCGCGAATGGTATTCATGGCTTCGCGGGACTCGGCCAGTTTCAAACCACCTTTGGCTGCCGTGATGAGCACCAATACACCCTTGGCACCGGTCATATCAACACCTTCAAGCAAAGGGCAAGCCACGGCTTGCTCAGCGGCAATGCGTGCGCGGTCTGGTCCATTGGCTGTGGCTGTTCCCATCATGGCTTTGCCTTGCTCGCTCATGACGGTACGGACGTCTTCAAAGTCAACGTTCACCAATGCTTCCACATTGATGATCTCGGCTATTCCGCCAACAGAGTTACGCAGCACGTCATTGGCATAAGCAAAAGCTTGGTCTTGGGTGACGTCGTCGCCCAACACATCCAGCAATTTTTCATTTAACACCACAATCAAAGAGTCCACGTTTGCCTCTAGCTCGGCCAAACCAGCCTCCGCATTGGTCATGCGTCGACCGCCCTCCCAGTCGAATGGTTTTGTGACCACGCCCACAGTCAGAATGCCCATTTCACGCGCCACACGGGCAACAACGGGGGCTGCACCCGTGCCTGTTCCACCGCCCATACCAGCCGTGATGAAGACCATATTTGCGCCTTCGAGTACCTCACGAATGGTTTCAGTTGCAGCCTCTGCTGCAGACTGGCCACGCTCAGGTTTACTGCCTGCGCCCAAGCCGTTGTCACCCAGTTGAATCACGCGGTGCGCTGAACTCACCCGCAATGCCTGTGCGTCGGTATTGGCGCAAATGAATTCCACACCACGCACACCGCTCTTGATCATGTGTTCCACAGCGTTACCGCCGCCACCGCCCACACCAATGACACGGATTTGGGTGTCAGAGCTAAATTCGTTTTTTTCAATCATTTCTATGTTCATGTTTTTCTCCAGTTTCTGTGTTGTCTGTTTAACCGTTAATTTCAAGCAATGTGTCAGCAGTCTTCACTGATGGGCGGCGCACCTCGTATACACGGTCGCCATCGACGGTGGCCGCCAAACAGACAGAATTCGTGTTGATGTTGGAAGTAAAAATGTGTTTTCATCATCAGAAGTTCCCCACAAACCAGTCCTTGACCCGCCCCATGGCTGTTTTCATGGAGCCATTTTTCTGAGCCACTCTGAATCCGCGCAAACGGGCCAAGCGGGCCTCTTCGAGCAAGCCCATCACTGTGGCAGCGCGAGGGTGAGAAACCATGTCTGACAATGCACTGCTGTAGCGCGGAACACCGCGTCGCACCGCCTTCAAAAAAATATCTTCGCCAAGTTCAATCATGCCGGGCATCATGGCGCTTCCGCCTGTGAGCACAATGCCAGACGAGAGAACTTCTTCGTAGCCAGAGTCACGCAACACCTGTTGCACCAAGGAGAATATTTCTTCGATCCGTGGCTCGATGACACCGGCCAAATTTTGTCGACTCAGCATTCTGGGACCTCTGTCTCCCAGTCCAGGCACCTCGACTTGCACATTGGGATCAGCCAGCAGTTGCTTGGCAAAGCCAGACTCGACTTTGATGTCCTCCGCATCTTTGGTTGGTGTGCGCAGGGCCATGGCGATGTCGCTGGTAATCAAGTCGCCGGCAATTGGAATCACAGCGGTATGCCGAATAGCGCCATTGGTGAAGATGGCGACATCGGTGGTACCCGCGCCAATATCGACCAATGCCACTCCCAGTTCGCGTTCGTCTGCGGTCAGCACTGAATGGCTGGAAGCCAAGGGGTTGAGCATGAGTTGCTCTACATCAAGTCCACAACGACGCACACACTTGATGATGTTTTCTGCCGCACTTTGGGCGCCAGTGACGATATGTACCTTTGCTTCCAAACGGATGCCACTCATACCAATCGGTTCTTTGACATCATGGCCATCGATCACAAATTCTTGTGGTTCGACCAAAAGCAGTCGCTGATCAGTGGAAATGTTAATGGCCTTGGCGGTTTCAACTACTCTGGCGACATCGGCCGCAGAGACCTCGTGATCCTTAACTGCCACCATGCCATGTGAATTCATACCGCGTATATGGCTACCCGTGATTCCTGTGTAAACACGCGTGATCTTGCAGTCGGCCATCAACTCGGCCTCCTTCAAGGCCTGCTGAATGCTTTGAACGGTGGCATCGATATTGACAACCACCCCCCGCTTCAATCCGCTGCTAGGAGCAATACCAAATCCGGCAAGCTTTAACTCTGCCCCAGGCAACACCTCAGCAACCACCACCATCACTTTGCTGGTGCCGATATCCAAACCTACGACCAAATCTTTGTACTCTTTTGCCATGGAAACCTCTGTGTGTTTACCTTGTTGTTGTTGATGTCAGCGTGCTTACCCCGCGCAAACGCAAGGCATAACCATTCACATGTCGCAAATCTGCTGCTTCCAGCGCCTGTGTTTGTCGACCGTATCTTTGTGTCACCTGAGCCAAGGTGAGCGTCATGCGTTCAACGCGCGCCAGCACTTCATCGCTGTTGCCACGACCCAATTCAATCTGTGCCCCACTTTTGAGTTCCGCACGCCAACTTCCGCGTGCGGTGAGCTCCAAGCCTTTGATTTGGAACTGTAATTTCCCAAGTTCGGGTTTCAAAACTTCATACATTTGCAGCACTTGTGCTGACTCTGAATCTGGGCCACTTAAGCGGGGCAAGTTTTCATCATCCAATTCACCGAAATTTGCGCTGAAAACTTCCCCTTGCTTATTTAACAGTCGCGAGTCAGCGTCATTGCCCCAAAATGCGGCTGGTTGGTGCTCTTCGATTTCTACGCTGAGCCTGTTTGGAAACTCGCGTCTGACCAAGGCTTGCCTCACCCAAGGAACATTTTCAAAAGTGGCTCGCGCTTGCATCAAATCAACAGTGAAAAAACCACCTCGCAATCGAGGCACTACGTTAGCTCTTAATGTGACAGCATTGTTATGACGCACATCCCCTTGCACCGAGATGGCAGACAGCGCAAACACGGGGTGACGAACGATCCACCACAGCAATGCACTCACCAGAACCAAACCAAAGACCATCATGAGCAAGACACTTGTGATATTCATCAATCGAATATCCAAAGTAATTGGGGTCTCGTCGCTCATACGCATGGCATCGCGTGCTTTCATTGCGTGGCCACCCCTTTTGGGGAATCTAAACATGCACTGGCCAAAATCTGCAAGCAAAGCTTTGGGTATGAAATACCTGCAGCCAGTGCAGACATGGGTACCAGCGAATGGCTGGTCATACCTGGACTGGTGTTCATTTCAAGCAGAAATGGCTGTCGATCAATGGCGCGAATCATGATGTCTGCTCGCCCCCAACCACGACAACCCAGTGCCTGGTAGGCAGCCACACTCAAAGCTTGAATTGCTTTTTCCTCTTCAGCGGCTAAGCCACTTGGACAAAGATAGCTGACTTCATCTGTGAAATATTTGTTTTGATAGTCATATGCACCTTCGGGAGCGACAATTTTCACCACAGGCAAGGCTTTGGCATTGCCACCTTGGCCTATGACTGGGCAAGTAACCTCCTCACCTTCAATGAACATCTCACACAGCAAGTCGGGGTCTAGGCTTGTCGCCAACGCAATGGCTTTGGCAAGTTGCCCTTCATGGGTGACTTTGGTGACACCGATAGAAGAACCTTCGTGCGGTGGTTTGACAATCAGTGGCAAGCCCAGTTCCTTGATGATCGTTCCAGTATTTGCAGGCGTTTGTTCATTGGGTGGCAACCAAATGGAAGCGGGCGTGGACAAATGCTCGGCCCGCCAAAGGCGCTTGGTCATTTGTTTGTCCATGGCGATGGCAGAAGCCATTACCCCCGAGCCGGTATAAGGAATTCCCATCAATTCCAAAGCACCTTGCACTGTTCCATCCTCGCCATGTCGGCCGTGCAGCGCAATAAAGGCATGGGTGTACTTTTCTGCTTTCAATTGTTCCAATGCGAGCTGTGCAGGGTCAAAGGCTGTGGCATTGACGCCCAGTGATTGCAATGCTTTCAGGACGCCATGACCTGACAACAGCGAAATTTCTCGCTCAGCGGAGCGCCCACCCATCAACACAGCAACTTTGCTTTTCGCCACGTCAAAGCTGCTCATGCGCTCACCACTTTCAACGTCGTCCACTCAGCACACTGCGCCACAACCATGGCTGGCACTGAACCAATCGAACCTGCGCCCATGCACATCACCACATCGCCATCGCAAGCGGAGTTAACCACCATATCGGCAAGAACCTTTAAGTCTTGGGCGAATACCAGTTGCTGTTGTCCTGCGACACGAACGGCATGTGCCAGTGAACGTCCATCGACCGCGGCAATCGGTGCCTCTCCTGCCGAATAAACTTCAGTCAGCCAAAGTACATCGACTTTCTGAAGTACAGCTACAAAGTCCTCAAAGCAGTCCCGCGTTCTGCTGAAACGGTGTGGCTGAAACGCCAATACCAAGCGACGTCCTGGGAAAGCTCCACGCGCTGCTGCAATAGTTACTTCCAATTCAACTGGGTGATGTCCATAGTCTTCAATCAGCGTGAAATGACCACCCGCTTTGGCAGCCATTTCTCCATGCCGTTGAAACCTGCGCCCGACACCACCAAAGTTTGCCAATGCTTTAACAACTGCTTCATCAGGAACATTCAACTCAACCGCAATCGCAATGGCAGCCAATGCATTGAGCACATTGTGTGTCCCCGGCAGATTCAAGACAATGTCCATATTGGGCAATGTCACGCCATTGCTGCGCATGACAGTGAAATGCATACGTGCTCCCTCGGCGCGAACATTAATTGCTCGTACTTGGGCTTTTTCTGACAATCCGTAGGATGTAATGGGTCTTGAAACTTGAGGCAAAAGGCTATTGACAACAGGATCATCAATACACAAAACTGCTGCACCATAAAACGGCATACGGTGCAGAAATTCGATGAAGGCTGATTTCAATTGATTGAAATCGTGTCCATAGGTTTCCATATGGTCTGCATCGATATTCGTCACCACTGACATGATGGGACTCAGTTTCAGGAACGAGGCATCTGATTCATCTGCCTCGACCACAATGTAGTCCCCCGCCCCTAATTTGGCGTTAGCACCTGCACTGATAAGGCGCCCCCCGATGACAAAGGTAGGGTCTAGACCTGCTTGCGCCAACACACTGGCCACCAAACTGGTGGTGGTGGTTTTTCCATGGGTTCCCGCTATGGCTATGCCTTGCTTGAGTCGCATCAATTCTGCGAGCATGACGGCCCTAGGGACCACGGGGATCAGCTTTTGGTGTGCTGCCATGACCTCTGGGTTGTCTGCTTGAACAGCAGTCGAGGTCACCACTGCATCAGCCCCGGCTATGTTGAGTGCGTCATGCCCTACTTGGGTTTGTATGCCAAGTGCAGAAAGTCTTTGCAATACCGGTCCGTCTGACAAATCAGAACCAGAAACTTTGTATCCTAGGTTGTGCAATATTTCTGCAATGCCACTCATGCCTGCACCGCCAATACCTACAAAGTGAACATGGCTGATAGCGTGTTTCATGCCAGCACCTCGCGGCATGCCTGCGCAATTTTTTCTGCCGCATCGGTTTTTCTCAAACCATAGGCTTTTTCTGCTGCTTGCAACAGCAAATCGCGGGTCAAGTTTTGCAGCTGATTGGCCAGCAATTGCGCTGACAACTCATGTTGTGCAAGCAGCCACCCTGCCCCTTGGGCAGATAAGAATTGGGCATTCATGGTTTGGTGGTCATCGACAGCAAAGGGAAACGGCACCATGACTGCCGCAACCCCTATGGCGGCAATTTCACTGACCGTACTGGCCCCTGAACGACATATCACCAGATCGGCTTGTGCCATGGCTTGTGCTGGGTTATCAATGAATGCAGTGAGTTCAGCTTCAACCCCAGCTTGTTTATAAGCCATGGCTAAGTCATTTAAGTGTTTTTCACCACCTTGGTGCAACACGCTGGGTCGATCTTGAATGGGTATCAGCGCCAGTGCCTGTGGAAGGACTGTATTGATGGCTTGCGCTCCCAAACTTCCGCCCATCACCACCACCCGCAATGGACCTTTTCTTCCTGCGTACCTTTTAGCTGGCTCAGGATGATTTAAAAATTCTGTACGCAGTGGGTTACCCACCCACTCGCCTTTGGGTAAAGCGTTGGGGAAACTGCTAAAGATTCGATGGGAAATTTTGCCAAGCCATTGATTGGCCATTCCAGCAATTGCATTTTGCTCATGCAATATCAACGGTCGACCGCTCGCCACACCCATCAAACCACCTGGGAATGTGATGTAACCCCCAAGACCCACCAAAACATCAGGCTTTATTCGCCTGATTAATTTCAAGCTTTGCATCATTGCCTGCAACAGTCGCCATGGCAGCAGCAATAGGGTAAATTTTCCTTTGCCTCGTAACCCACCAAAACGTACCGCTTCGAAGTTAAAGCCTTTGGGCGGAATCAGTTGGGACTCCATGCTGGGATGCGGTGCACCCATCCAATGCACCTGCCAACCTTGTCCACGTAAAACTTCAGCAATAGCCAAGCCCGGGAAGATATGGCCACCTGTACCACCAGCCATGACCAATGCAGTGGGTGTACTCATACACGACCTCCATGCATCAGAAGTCGGTTTTCATAATCTACACGCAGCACAACAGTTAATGCGATGAGGTTGAGCAATATGGCCGAACCCCCGTAACTCATCAATGGCAAAGTCAAGCCTTTGGTCGGCAAAGCGCCTAAATTCACGCCCATATTGATAAAGGCTTGAAAACCGATCCAGATGCCCACGCCCTGCGCCACCAAACCCGCAAACACGCGGTCCATGGCAATGGCTTGACGTCCTATGAACATGATGCGACGCGTCATCCACATGAACACACCAATCAAGGTCACCACACCGATAAGTCCGAATTCTTCGCCAATCACCGCGAGCAAAAAGTCGGTGTGGGCTTCTGGTAACCAGTGAAGCTTTTCCACGCTACCACCTAAACCAACCCCGAAGATTTCTCCTCGGCCAAAAGCTATCAGCGAGTGTGACAGTTGATAGCCTTTTCCAAGCGCGTACTTGGCACTCCAAGGGTCTAGGTAGGCAAAAATACGTTCACGCCTCCATTCAGACAAGCCAATGATGAGACCAAATGCAATGAGCAAGACCAGTGCAATCAATATGAACATTCGCGCATTGACACCACCCAAAAACAATATCCCCATAGCGATCACTGCAATCACCAAAAATGCGCCCATATCTGGTTCTGCCAGCAAGAGTGATCCCACAATGGCGATCGCCACGCCCATAGGTGTGACTGCTGCAAAGAATTTTTCTTTGACATCCATTTTGCGCACCATGTAATTGGCCGCATACAAAAGTGTCCCAAATTTCGCCAATTCGGAAGGTTGGAAATTGAAAATTCCAAGACTGATCCAACGCCTTGCACCGTTGATACTTTTCCCCATAAAGGGCAGCAACACCACGATCAACAGCACAATTGACACAATGAATACCCACGGAGCAGTCTTCTCCCAAGTGTCCATAGAAATTTGAAATACCAGCAAGGCTGCAATGAATCCAACACCCAATGCTGCCAGATGCCGCACAAGATACTGAACTTGAGAAAAACCTGTTGAGCGAGGCCCGTCGTTGAGTGCAATTGATGCGGAATAGACCATCACCAAGCCCCATATCAATAAGCCGGCTATTGCCCAAACCAAGTTCTGATCGAATGCTTTGATGCCTGCAGGCGCAGCACGTGTACGTCCATATTCACGACCATGCACCCGCACTGGCAATGCGTCAGGTCCTTCTTTTGGCGTACTGCCAAACCAACGCCCGATGCGGTCCGTCCAGTTTAAGAGCGCGCTATCACTCATGCGTGCCCCTCTTCAAATACCAATGCATTCACACACTCAGAAAAAATCTGTCCACGCTCTTCATAGTTTTTGTACATGTCTAGGCTTGAACAAGCTGGCGATAACAAAACCGTATCGGCAGCAAGTGCTTGTGCGCTTGCTGTGGCAACCGCGCTGGCCATGTCTGTGGCTTGCAGCACAGGGAACTCGACCCCAGCCAAGACTTGCTGAATATGTGGTGCGTCCTTGCCCATCAAAACAACAGCTCGTGCAAATTTCCCCAGCGGCTCAAGCAATGGTCCGAAGTCTTGGCCTTTAGCGTCACCACCTAAGATGGCAACGATATTCTTATGCTTGCCTAAACTGTTCATGGCTGCAACAGTGGCACCAACATTGGTACCTTTGCTGTCATCAATGTATTCAATATTGTTGATAACGCCGACTGTTTGCAATCGATGCGGCTCGCCCATGTATTCCCGAAGTGCATACAACATAGCCGCCAACCCAGCGCCGCAGGTGCTTGCCAGCGCGAGAGCTGCCAAGCTGTTGATGGCATTGTGTTGTCCCCGGATACGCAATGCATCAGCTGGCATAAGTCGCTGCAGATGAATCTCTTCCTCTATCGTTTTCTTCCCCTCTGTCTCGGGGGCAGTTGCACGCACCAGCCAGGTCATGCCATTCACAAGTTCTAGACCATAGTCACCTGCTTGTATGGGTATATCAGCACCAAAGGAAATCACAGGGCGCTTGTCAGCTTTCTTTTTGGCCACGTCCTTGGGTAACAAGGCGGCAACTGTTTCATCATGGCGCGGCACTACAGCAACGGCTCGATGTCCATAAATTCGAGACTTGGCAGCGCCGTAACTTTGCATATCCGCGTGCCAATCCAGATGGTCTTGTGTGAGGTTCAACACACACGCGGCTGTAGGCTCAAATTGCGCCTCGCCATCAAGCTGAAAACTTGATAACTCCAGCACCCATGCTTGGGGCAAATGCGCCAAGTTTTCACGCAAAGTATCCAATAGGGTTGGACCAATATTTCCAGCCATGGCAACAGTCACTCCTGCACGCTTGAGCAAGCGTGAAGTTAGGGTTGTGACAGTTGTTTTGCCGTTGGTTCCCGTGATAGCCAACACATGCGGTTGGTATCCCTGTGCATTGGCCAAACAGTCCATGGCATGTGCAAACAGGCTTAATTCCGTTCCGTGCCAAAGTCCTTTTTGTTGGGTGGCAGTCCACACAGATTCGACTTGTGCGGGGGACAAGCCGGGGCTTTTAAAAACACCTTTTATAGAAGAATCATTTAGCAAGGCTGCATCAAAAGACCCGTGGATGAATGTGACCTCTGTGTTGTCTGATCGCATGGTCGCCAAACATGGCGGTTGTTCACGGGTATCGACCACAGTGACCTTGGCACCTTGCAGCACGCACCAACGAACCATGGCCAAGCCTGAGGTACCCAAGCCTAAAACCAATATATGCAGGTCTGCCAGCATCTTCATGGTCAACGCAACTTCAATGTAGAAAGACCCACCAAACACAACAGCATGGTGATGATCCAAAATCGAACTACAACCTGCGTTTCTTTCCATCCCGATTTTTCGAAATGGTGGTGCAAAGGTGCCATTTTCAATATCCGTCTGCCCTCACCATATTTGCGCTTGGTGTATTTGAAATAGCTGACCTGAAGCATCACTGAGACAGCTTCCGCCACAAAAATACCGCCCATGATGGCAAGCACAATCTCTTGCCTGACGATCACTGCTATGGTTCCCAAAGCTGCGCCTAAACCCAAAGCGCCCACGTCTCCCATGAAGACTTGTGCAGGGTGCGTGTTGAACCACAAAAAGGCCAAACCTGCACCGGCCATGGCTGCACAAAAAACCAATAACTCACCTGCACCAGGAATATGGGGGAAAAACAAGTAACGTGAATACACAGCAGAACCTGTGACATAGGCAAATACGCCAAGCGCTGAACCCACCATCACCACTGGCATGATTGCCAAACCGTCTAGACCATCGGTCAAATTGACGGCATTGCTAGAGCCTACGATCACCACATAGGTCAAGCCCACAAAACCAAGTACGCCCAATGGGTAACTGATTTCTTTAAAGAAGGGCAATAGCAAACCTGCTTTGGGCGGCAAGTTGACATCAAAGCCTGAGCGTACCCAACTGTAAAAAAGCTCCATCACGCGCAGGTTGCTGACCTCGGAAATGCTGAATACCAAGTAAAGCGCTGCCAGCAAGCCAATGATGGACTGCCAAAGGTATTTTTCGCCTGAGGGCATTCCCTCAGGGTCTTTACGCACCACTTTGCGCCAATCATCTACCCAACCTATGGCACCAAACCCCAAGGTAACCAACAGCACAATCCATACAAATCGGTTGGATAAATCTACCCACAGTAAAGTCGCCAGCGCAATGGTCAGTAATATCAGCACGCCTCCCATGGTGGGGGTACCAGATTTCACAAGATGCGCTTCAACACCATAACCTCTGATGGGTTGTCCCATTTTCAGTTGTGTCAATTTGCGAATCACAAAGGGACCAGCAATCAGTCCGATCATGAGCGCAGTCATTGCAGCCATCACCGCTCTGAAAGTCAGGTATTGAAATACCCGCAAATAACCATAATCGGGAGATATGGCTTGTAACCACTGGGCCAAGCTCAAGAACATGGAACCTCCGTGGTTTCTGAAGTTGTTGATTGGGCGTTTACCCAAGACTGAATGGTTTGCACCACACGCTCCATCCGCATGAACCGAGACCCTTTGACCAGCACTGTTGCCACCAAGGGTAATCTGGCTTGTACCTGTGCATACACCTCATCAATAGATTGGCAATGCTTTGCGTTTGAAAATACTTTGGCGGTATCGCGACTGAGCTCACCTAAGGTGATGAGATATTCAATGCCACTGGCTTGTGCATAGCGTCCAACCTCAGCATGAAATTCTGCCCCTTGTGTTCCCACTTCCCCCATGTCACCCAACACCAATAAACGGGGTTGCGGTGACTGAGCCAAAATATTGATAGCGGCTCGTACAGAGTCGGGGTTGGCGTTGTAGCTGTCATCGATCAACACCAGTTGCCGATCTGCCCATTTGAGAAACAGCGATCGCGATCTGCCATTCACAGGTTCAAATGCAGCTATACCTTGTTCTATGCAAGGCAATGGAACATTTGCGGCAACTGCACAGGCGATGGCGGCCAAAGCGTTATGCACATTGTGCTCACCAGCAACAGACAAGCTGGTGTTCATTCGCCCCTTAGGGGTTTGCACGCTGAGTTGCCACTGTTGGTTAGACCATTCACCATTGACCAAATGAATATCTGACTCTTTCGTGCTTCCAAAACACATCATCTGTTTATGGGCAGCCAGTTGTCGCCACACATCGGCGTGAGGATCATCGGTGGGGAACACCGCAATGCCATTGGATGGCAATGCGGCAATCACTTCTCCGTTTTCAGCAGCAACAGCTTGCACGCTGTGCAGGAACTCTTGGTGTTCACGTTGCGCGTTATTCACCAAAGCCACATTAGGCGCAGCCAAGCTGGCGAGTTCAGCAATTTCCCCTGCGTGGTTCATTCCCAACTCGACCACAGCGCTGCGGTGGTGAGGCTGCAGTCGCAACAAAGTGAGAGGCAAACCGATGGCATTATTGAAGTTGCCATGGGTTGCCAATGCATCCTCGCCCTGCCATGCACGCAATATGCTGGCAACCATCTGTGTGACGGTGGTCTTGCCATTGCTCCCTGTCACAGCAATCAAGGGGATTGAAAACTGAGCCCGCCAAGCATGCGACAACTGTCCCAATGCTTGCAATGTGTCGGCCACCTCTAGGCCCATCAAGCCAGCTTCTTTCAAACCATGGGTTGCAATGGCAACACCGATACCTTGGTCAGGGAGTTGGGCTAAATAGTCGTGCCCATCAAATCGATCGCCCTTTAAGGCGACAAACAGATCGCCCTTGACCAGGTTACGACTGTCGGTGTGTATGCGCGATACCAGCAGGCTTGGGTCGCCAACCAAGCGGCTGTGGGGCAGCCAAGCGTGGAGTTGCCCCAGTGAAATATGCAGGTCTTGCGTCATGCACGGCCCCACAGACTTAATGCCGCCAACGCTTGTTTTTCATCTGAAAAAGGAATTTTCACACCCTTTATTTCTTGGTAGTCTTCATGCCCTTTGCCTGCGATGAGGATGACATCTTGGGGCTTGGCTTTTTCAATGGTTTGGGCAATAGCCTCTGCTCGGTCTATGCAAATGATTGCCTTTGAGAGGTCGGACAATCCATCCACCATGTGCGCAATGATGTGTTGCGATTGTTCGCTGCGAGGGTTATCACTGGTCAAGATAATCACGTCTGCACCGCCCTCTGCCACTTTTGCCATGGGGGCTCGCTTGCTTGGATCGCGGTCGCCACCGCAACCAAAGATGCAATGCAACTGTCCTTCACGCGCACTTGTCATGGGTCGCAAGGCTTTGAGTGCCTGCATCAAGGCATCGGGGGTGTGCGCATAGTCAATGACGACACATGGCTTATGTGAGCCACCCAAACTTTGCATTCGACCTGGTACCGATGGCAATTGCTGGCACGCCTTGATTGCTTGTGAAAGTTCTGCCCCGAGTGCACGCATTGCGGCCAAAACTCCCAGCAAGTTGAGCACATTAAATTCACCCACCAAATCGGTTTTCATGGGATGAACTTCATCGCCTTCCACCACTTCAAATTCCAAACCGTATTCACCGATTTGCACGAACTGAGCTCGTAGTCTTGCGCCTGAATGCATTGAGATGGTCCAAACCTCTGTCAGCGTTTGTCCTTGCTCGGCTTGCAGCTGAGTAGCCAGTGCATGGCCGTAGGCATCGTCAATGTTGATGATTGCTGCTTGTAAATTTGGCCACGCGAACAACTTTGACTTTGCTTGCCAATAGGCAGCCATATTGCCGTGGTAATCCAAATGGTCTTGTGTGAAATTGGTGAAGATAGCGATCTTCAGTTTCGTCCCATCCAATCGATGCTCATTCAAACCTATGGACGACGCTTCTATGGCACAGGCTTTGACGCCATCATTTACCCATTGGCGTAGCTGTGCCTGAAGCTGCAAGGGATCGGGTGTTGTCATCCCAGTTGTGTGTAACTGATGCGCTTCACCCATGCCCAATGTGCCAACCACTGTGCACCGTTGACCTGTTCGGCTAAGTGCATGCGACAACCACCATGCGGTGGATGTCTTTCCATTGGTTCCTGTCACTGCCAGCATCTGCAGGTTCTGACTAGGAGACTCAAAGTACGCATCAGCAATGGGGCCACAAGCTTGTTTTAAATCTGTGTAGACGCCAACCCTTGTCTCGTCCTGCATCCAGGGAAATTGTTCAATGCCTTTTGCCTCCACAAGGCATACGCTTGCCCCTTGGGATAAAGCTTGCGCTACATATTGGCGGGCATCCTGCGTCAAGCCTGGCCAAGCAAAAAAGCCGTCTCCTTGCTTGACCTTGCGACTGTCAATGTGCAGTTGCCCAGTGACCTTTTCTCGCAACCATTGCGCTGCTTGCGGAGGTGTCTGAAAGGTTTGCATCAAAACGACTCTGCCTCGGCTTTGGCAATGACTTGTGGTTTGACGGCCCTGTCGGGTTGGATACCCAACATCCGCAATGTCTGTTGCACAGTTTCACTGAACACGGGTGCAGCCACATCGCCACCAAAGTAACGCCCATTGCTAGGCTCATCAATCATCACCGCAACCACAATTCGGGGTTGTTCTATGGGGGCCATACCCACAAAAAAGCCTCTGTATTTTTTGTCTGCGTAGCCTTTGCCTTCTTGTTTATGTGCTGTTCCGGTTTTGCCACCCACGGAATAACCCATGGTTTGTGCCCTTGGCGCGGTTCCGCCCGGCCCAGTGACCATATTGAGCATATTGCGAACTGCCACGGCGTTTTGAGCGCTGATGGTGCGCACACCCACCACCTTGTCCTCTCGCTTGAGGAGGCTGACAGGTACGACTTCTCCATCTCTTGCAAACACTGTGTAGGCTTGTGCCAACTGAAACAGACTGGTGGACAAACCATAGCCGTAACTCATGGTGGCTTGTTCAAGGGGTCGCCATGTTTTGTAGGGACGCAAACGTCCCGCGACTGCGCCAGGAAAGGGGATTTGCGGCTTTTGTCCAAACCCTACTTGGGTGTACATCTCCCACATATCCTTGGGCGTCATCTTCATTGCAATTTTGACTGTGCCAACATTGCTTGACTTTTGAATCACTTCGGACACACTCAGCACGCCATGCGGATGAGCGTCAGTGATGGTCTTTCCGTTCATGTTGAACTTGCCAGGCGAGGTGTCTATAGGTGTATCGGGCTTAACCATGCCTTTTTCCATCGCCAAGGCGATCACAAAGGGTTTCATGGTTGAACCTGGCTCAAAGGTGTCGGTCAATGCCCGGTTGCGCATCTGCACAGCATTAAAGTTGCTTCGTTTTTCTGGTGAGTAACTTGGGTAGTTGGCCAGCGCCAACACATCCCCTGTTTGTGCATCCAACACCACCACGCTGCCAGCAGCAGCCTTGTTGTCAATCACTGCTTCACGCAATTTTTGGTAAGCAAAATATTGGACCTTGCTATCGATACTCAGCTGCAAGTCTCTGCCGTCTTCTGGCGGAATCTCGTCGCCAATGCCTTCCACGACTTGTTTTTGGCCATTGTTAATAACGCGTCGCGAGCCACTCTTACCTGCCAAATGCTTATTGAAGGCAAGCTCTACACCCTCTTGCCCGATATTTTCAATATTGGTAAATCCCACCACATGTGCGGCGGCCTCACCTTCTGGGTACATGCGCTTGTACTCCATGGTGGTGTAGATACCTCGCACACCTAGCTCTGTGATTTTTTTACCCAATGCCATGTCAGCTTGCCGCTTGAGCCATACATGCTTGCGTTTGGGGTCTTTGATTTTTTCTCGAATTTCCGAATAAGGTATTTCCAGCAACAGTGCAAGCTCTTTGAGCTTTGGATTACTTGTGTCCATTTCTTCTGGACTGGCCCAAATACTGGGCATGGGAACACTTGAAGCCAAGATGAGTCCATTGCGGTCGAGTACCCGTCCACGGTTGGCAGGTATCTCTAAGGTTCTCTCAAAGCGAACCTGTCCTTGTTTTTTGAAAAAATTGTTATCTAGTACCTGTACATAGGCTGCTCGTACTACCAAGCCGATAAATCCTAGGGCAATACCGGCAACGATGAATTGGCTACGCCATATCGGTGTTTTGCTGGCCAGCAATGGATTGGTGGAGTACTGAACGCTGCGACTGCTCATGGCTGCACCTTGGATGGTGTGCCTTGCGCAGAAACGTACTGCGTGATTGCAGGCGAGATGGTGTGCATTTGCATCTGTTCGCGAGCGAGTTTTTCAACCCGCAAAGGGGTTGCTTGTGCGCCTCTTTCTACATCCAACCTGTCGTGCTCAGTATCAAGCCTTTGCGTCAAAGCTTTGGCACGGTCAAGTTCGGTGTACAAGCGCCGTGACTCATATTGGGTGCGTACCAAATACAGCGCACTCAGCACCACCGCCAGCAACAGTAAAGCGCTGACGCGTGTCATGCCACCTCCTGCACCGGTAAGCGCTCTGCTACACGCAAAATTGCACTTCGACTGCGTGGGTTTGCGCTGACCTCTTCAGCACTTGGACGTTGGCGCCCCAAATCGCGCAGTGCCAGTGGCACTGGACTGGCAAATGGCGCGCGTCGGTCATACACCTCTTTCGCATTTTTTGCGATGAATTGTTTGACCATGCGGTCTTCCAGCGAATGAAAACTGATCACGACCAGACGCCCTCGCGGTTGCAGGACCTGCAGACTGGCGTCCAGTGCGAGTTCAAGTTCTTCCAACTCTCGGTTAATGAAGATACGAAACGCCTGAAAGGTTCGCGTTGCTGGGTTTTGACCCGCTTCACGGGTTTTGACAACAGAAGCAACCAATTCAGCCATGGCCAATGTGGTCGATGGCAGTTGCCCCGCATCGCGTTGGGCGACGATGGCTTTGGCAATGCCATTGGCAAATCGTTCTTCCCCATAATCACGAATCACCTGAGCTATTTGGTCGGTGCTTGCCACGCCCAACCAGTCGTGAACGCTTTGGCCCTGGCTTGTGTCCATTCGCATGTCCAACGGGCCGTCCTGACGGAACGAAAAGCCTCGCTCTGGGTTGTCGATTTGAGGCGAGCTCACTCCCAGATCCATCAGTACACCGGCGGCGCTGTGGTGCGGCAGTTGGTTCAGTGCTGCGAACCCCTGATGGCGTATCTGCATTCGGGGATCGCTCATCGCCTGTGCCACTGCAATCGCTTGAGGGTCTTTGTCGAAGACGATCAATTGGCCCAGTGGGGACAGTTTTTCCAAGATGCACTTTGCATGCCCGCCTCGGCCAAAGGTTGTGTCGACATAGGTGGCTTCGGCCTGGACGTCCAGCGCCTCGACCGCCTCCTTCAACATGACGGTGGTGTGTGCCCATTCAGTTGTTGCCATTCCACGTTAAAACGAAAAGTCGCGAAACACATCAGGCATTTCGCCCTGCATGGCCTCGGCCTCTTGGGTGTCATAAGTCGACTTGTCCCAAAGTTCGAAATGGCTGCCCATGCCCAACAACATCACTTCTTTGGTGATGTGGGCGGCGCTGCGCAATTCAGGTGAGACAAGTACACGGCCTGTGCCATCCATTTCCACATCCATGGCGTTGCCTAGCAAAATGCGTTTCCACCATTGGGCAGTCATGGGCAAAGACGCGACGCGCTCTCTGAATTTTTCCCACTCGGTACGAGGAAACAGCATCAAACAACCGTGGGGATGACGGGTGATCGTGAGTTGTCCTGCGGTCGTTGCGCTCAGCACATCACGGTGACGTGTTGGCACCGACAAGCGACCCTTGGCATCCAAACTCAGCGATGAAGCACCTTGAAACACGGCTAACAACCCCTTGGTTACGCAAATATGGCTTGGAATGTGAACAATCTCACATTTTTGCACCAAATACCACTTATCTGCACTTTAACAGGATTTTCCGTGCTTGCAAGACTTAAAATGAGGTTTTAGCAGCAAAATCAACAACTTAGCTCGTATTTCGCATAGCCATCTATTTAAAAAACCATTATTAATTAAGTACTTAGAAGAGGCATCGAATGTAATTTATTAGATTTTTAGGCGCAAAAAAAAGCAGGCCCAATGTGGCCTGCTTTTCACTAAGAGTTGCTAAGGCCTCAATCGCCAAACATTTTTTGCTTTAATTCACGGCGTTGTTGAGCCTCTAGAGACAAGGTGGCGGTAGGGCGGGCCAATAAACGACCCACACCAATAGGCTCACCAGTTTCATCGCAATACCCGTAGTCTCCGCTGTCGATACGCGAAATAGATTGCTCAATTTTCTTAAGGAGTTTGCGTTCACGGTCACGGGTACGCAGCTCTAATGCGTGCTCCTCCTCGATGGTGGCCCGATCAGCGGGGTCGGGAACGATAACGGTGTCTTCACGCAAATGCTCGGTGGTCTCGCCAGCATTGGCCAAAATATCCGTTATCAACTGAACCAATTTCAGCCGGAAAAAAGCCATTTGCAGCGAATTCATGTACTCGTCATCGGACATGGCAAGCACCTCTTCATCAGAGACAGTCGCAGCTGTTTTGCTTTTCCAGTTGTTGGCAAGCTTCGGATTTTTAACAGGCGTCATGGGAACAACCGTTGGCAGGGTTGGGACAGAAATCGGCCCGTAACTGGCCTTGGCCATGGTGGAGGCCACGCTGAGTCCAGGCGGAGGCGGCATCATGGACATGGCCTTTGCAGCTCGCGGAGACTTCTTGGCGTTGTCAGGTGTGGCCTCTGCCCGAGTGGAAGCAGATGCAGGCGTTTTCGAGGGGAGCGCAGGCGCTTTGGTATTGCTTGAAGAAGTTTTGGCAGCAGATGTCACGGTTTTGGTTACAGGTTTCGAAGAGATGGGTTTCTTGACCGGCGACGCTTTTTGAGCCGCAGGTTTTTTTGTAGGTGGGGATACTTTTTTGACAGGCACGGCTTTCTTAGCTGGGACAGCTTTCTTTGCTGGAACAGCTTTTTTAGCGACAGCCTTTTTCACAACAACAGGTTTTTTTACAGGCACTGCTTTCTTCTTTAACGCAGGTTTCGAGGCTGGCACGGGTTTCTTAGCCGGGACAGGTTTTTT
>Ga0209357_1000042_pt1 | contig 40044 bp, 27 predicted proteins | sample LauGreFBDMM110SD_2_FD_187573 | JGI IMG/M metagenome (GOLD analysis project Ga0209357, IMG submission 187573) | Freshwater lake microbial communities from Lake Michigan, USA - Fa13.BD.MM110.SD (SPAdes) (version 3) | ecosystem: Environmental > Aquatic > Freshwater > Lake | place: Lake Michigan... | reverse complement strand
GTGAAAACATTGACTGGCAAGACTGTCACGCTGGAAGTGGAATCGACGGATACGATCGACATGGTCAAAAGCAAGATCCACGACAAGGAGGGCATTCCGGCAGAGCAACAGCGGCTTATATTTGCTGGGAAGCAGCTGGAAGAGGGACGGACACTGGCGGACTACAACATCCAGAAGGAATCGACACTGCACTTGGTTCTCCGCCTGCGGGGTGGTGTGTAATAGTGATATGCTACTTGTAAGATGGGCTGTTTATAAGGTTATAAGACTCGCTGTGCATGTGCAAATGGGATGACATCTCTCTACAGCAGCAGCTGGACGTGCTCGTGTATGATATGATCGAGGGAGGGCACTGGGGCACTCTTGAGAGTTGGAAGGATAAACGCGACACAGAGGGGTTGCAGCGCGAACTGGCAAAGAAAAAGCAAATCTGGGACCAAAACAAACTGCTGTCAGTCGCGGCGCAGGATGCGTACATTGCAAACTCTACGTTCTATGTCTCTTTTGATCACAGAGCACGTCCCATGAGAGACTTTTTGCTGACACTGCTCAGCACACGCTAGAGTATTTACTTGTCAAGTTTTTACTTGTCAAATTCCAAGCGCACAATGGCCCTGTGCACGATGCCGGACACGCGCATGCCAACAACGTACGAGTGGTGAGCAACGAGGCGCAGCGGAGTCCAAGCGGAATGTGCGCGACGACGACGGAGTTGCTTGTGCTCTGACTTTGTTTGCTCTGCTTTTTTCGGCTGCTCAGTCTCATCGAGATTGTCTTTGTCATCACGTTTGTCTTTGTCATGACGTTTGTCTTTGTCATCACGTTTGTCTTGGTGCTCTACCTCGACTTCTGACTTTGCTGCCTCTGACGTTTGCTCTGACTCTGCTTCGCGTGTCTCTGCAGTCTCCGTGTCTGATGTCTCTGTGTCTGCTGGCAGACGCACGTACAGTGTTTCCGACGGCCTTAAGCTTACCGGCTCACGAGGATCACGTGTCGAAAAGAGAGCTATGACAGGGGAGCTGAGAGCGCCCGGTTGCAGGCGTAACGACTGCACATCCTCTCGCCGCATACGCATGTGTGCAGAGTCGTGCTGTTCTGATCGTGCAGGCAAGCGCACAGACGTGCTTGCTTCCAGTCCGTAGTCCTGCAGCAGGTTCTGGCGCCGCGAGCGCCGTCGCATTGCTGGGTCTGCTGATATACTCTTTTTGCTGTATAAAGTCACTCCTGTAGTCACTCCCAGAATGTCTGCATGTCACAACCCGTATATGATATTATTTTTACCGAAACAACAGTAACAATTATAAAGCTTGTGTTTTTCATGCACATTACAAATCATAACGTTACAAAGCACAACGATTTTCTACACTTTGACATGCATGCAAATCGCTCTTTCGAGCGCCAAAAATACAAGCCGAATACCGGTAAGCACGGTATTGAAAGAACTGGGCAGGAAAAGTTGTTCTATGCTGATTTAATGGCGTGCATCGCGTATGTTTGTGAGTATCATGAAACACCTGACTCAGTGGTCGTGGCTGGTGGTGCTTCAGGCGATCACTTTGTAAGACTGGTAAAAATGTTTCCATCAACAATGAAGTGGCATTTGTACGACCCAGAACCTTTTGCACGCGACTTGCAAAACATCGGCAACGTGCATCTTCATAAGCAACTATACACGGATGAAGACTGTCGAACATGGGCGAAGCAATCCAAGATCCTGTTCCTGAGTGATATTCGCAACGTAAATTATACACCCACTGTGGAACTTATCGAGAATTTATTGCTTGAGTTGTCACGCATAAAACAACGTGCTAAACTAAAATGCAGGAAGGGAGTCGAACTACGGACAAAAATACGCAAATTGCGACAAGAATTAGAAGACATGGCTTTCCAAGATATGCAAAATCAAGCACAAATGGTCAAGGATACGGAGGCTGAAATGTCATTTATAAAGTTCAGACTTCCTTACGCATCTGATCGTGTGCAGCAGTTTTACCGGTACTTGAAAGGAAGGGTTTTTTTCCAAGCTATGAACAGATGCAACTCAACAGAATGTAGATTGATGATCATACCCGAGAATGCACATACGTACAAGCAGAAGCAAGCTGCGGCAGTTTTCAAACACGTATATTATGACGTACTCAAGCACGAGGAGCTTTGTGCGTTTATTAACAACCAATTGCGACCGGAGTGGGACAGGCAGGCCAAACGAATATTAGAAGATACATACGAAAGCATGTTTGAAAAGCCATCGCCGAGAGGCCAATCCAGCGCGAGCGCCCGCGCAGGTATTTAGGACCGACCGTCTATGCTGCACAAGGAGTACTTGGACGCAACTGCCTTTCTGCAGAAGGGCTACAACGGCGTGCGTGCGACCCCGGCCGAGGCCCAGCGCATAGCTCTATTCCAGAAAATCTACGAGCTCGAGGTGCTGCTGCAGGCCGCGGGCACCGAGGAGCAGAAGCAAGACTTCCGGCAGCAGCTGGCCGAGTGCAAGCGCGAGCTGCAGCGCAACGCGCTTGAAACAGAGGGATGGTAGTCCAGAGCTTACGAGAAAAGCCGAGCATGAACGAGATTTTCTCGATGTGCTAGCTACAGTCTGTTTTTTTCTTGCTAGGACTTGTTTTCCTGTTCTTGTCTCTCAATTGCCTTACTCTTTCTGACGCAGTATTTAGCTTAGCATTTTGCATGTTGCAATGTCGTAAAAGAGTTCCGGACGTGCAAGCATTCAGTTCGGCCTTATGTACACTTCTTTTCTTTACGCGTTGTTTATGTGCAAGCGCGACAAGCGCTTTCTTTCACACCTGTGACCAACGTTACGACTGCGCACGCGGGGATTATACAGAGGCTATTCCTGAGATCATTTCAGCGCCGCTTGTAAACACGACCATATTTGGCTCCCTTGCCGTATCGCTGCAAGTGCGCATCCCCGCAGCAATAGAACTGTTTGATATAGACGAACGCATGCGAGTGCGCGAAGCAGTTTCTCGCCAGTTTCGTGTTCCAGTGGACATTGTCAGTATCAGCAATGTGTTTGGAACTGAAGAATTTGTGCAAATGTCTGTGAGCATAGGCTTGGCCTCGCCTACTTTATGTATCCCGGTGCTGTGCGAGCACGTGCAAATTTCAACACAGAATACAGTGATTTTAGATTTGCTAGGATCGGCAATTGTGCAGCAACCGACATGCAATCTATGCAAAGCAGAGGAGGAACTTGTGTTTGCAAGCGCAGGAACCTTAGACGATCCATATTCATGCAAGAAAGAATGCGCGGCTGGGTTTTTTCAGTTTCAGGGCCTGAAGAGTGCGCCCTGCGAACAACACTCCAAGCCTGTGTGTTCTACACAACAGTTTTTGCTCGCGGGAACAGCTATAAGCGACGCTGTCTGTGTAAATTGTTCAGATTGTGAGGGCGCTCGGTTAGTGACGGCATGCTCGGAACACAGGGACACAGAATGCCAGGCATGTCCAGAGCCAACAGCAAGACAGTATTGGACAGGCAATCAATGCTCGCCTGCTTGTGAGACTGGATTTGTGTGGGACGTGCGCAAGCAGGAATGTGAGTTTTGTGCACAGACACTGTGTGAAGCTGGATATCAAGCTCCTCTTCAGAGAGACAATTGCACGCACTGCGAAAGCTGTGCAGTACATCCTGTGCATGCGCATTGGAGCACGCAGAATGACCGATTTGACTGCATGTGGCTGTGTGATGAGGGGTACGAGCTGCTTGACATGGCCTGTGTCCCAACAAATTACAGTGCAGTGCAGACTCTGTCGCAGCTACAGCCAATTTGCGATCCTGGACAAACTTTCGTAAATTTTGAATGCAAGTCGTGTTTTGAGGCTGCTGGGCAGGGTCTCATTCCAATGCAGGATCTTCCACAGCCAGCAGACATTGACGTTAAGTGGCAGTGGTTGTATGGATGCAAGTGGCAATGCATACACGCTGCTGGGTACTGGGAGCTGCGGCCAGAGAACAGCTTGTTTTGGGAATGTATTAGCGTCAAGATGCATACAGTTATGCTCCGAGGAAACGACATGTCCTGGGCGACGCAAGAGCTTGACAACATCTCTATGAACCCGGGCCTGCGGCGGCAAGCAACATCAGAGACTCGCACGCTGTTTTCTGTTATTGTTATACTTGTCGCTGTGCCTGTTTTCGTGCTCGTGTGCATGGTCATAGTTGGTGTTGCGCGCCGGCAGTGGAGCGTTGATGTATCTGATGAACGTCAACCATTGTTAAACAATGTGTAGAACAAGGTAGAAAAGACTATTGTCAAAAAAAAATTCTCAAGCGCTTCCTCACGCGCTTTCTTCGTTGTCATGCTGTACTGGCTTACGTGTGCAGCACGCGATGATACGATCGATTGCCTTGTCCATTTTTGACACAATGGACAATTTCCACGTGTTTGTCCACAAAGATGCAACGGACCACGTGATTATTGGCACCGTGACTACTAGTAAAGCAGCGTTTTCATGCACAAGTGCTACATTAAAGTTTAATTCTAACACGACATGCACAATGTAACATGCGGGCCAGATGAGCACGATAGAAGTTACAGCTGTTGCCAACCACGAACCTTGCGTGTTAATGACATTTCCGTGCGAAATGACGTCAAACATGGCCACCTCCTTTACACTCAAAGTGATCTTGCACAAAACTGTGATACCGAGAAAACATCCCCGCATCAAAAATCCATGGTGTACCTGAATACAAGGCGAAAAAGAGTACATGCGAATGCAAGTACCATAGTTTGCTTGCACTGGGGAGCCCAATTGCGCCCACCAAATTAAAACAAAAATAACGATGACGAGCGGATACATGTATTTGACAGCGTGTGTGAACGTGGTGCTTGCAACGGGGTAGGCTTGGATGCACGCAAAGAAACAGACTCCCATATTGAACTCGAGTAGACGATATCCAAAGTGCGTCGAGTTTATGAAAAATATGTTTGTGTTGTCGTGCAGAAGAGCAAACAATGATATTGTAACAATAGGCACCGTTGCATTCACGAGAAGCAACAAAAGTCCTGCACGCGGATAACAAGAGTGTAGACGGTTGTTGCTCGCCATTGTCCACGGCGTAAATAAAAAACAATACAGCAAGCACAGTACAGGCCACGACGTGGGATTTAGCGAATGCATTGCCTGAGGAGATTGGCTCAATTCGAATGTGCGCATGCATGTTATTCCTTCAATTAATGTAAGGGTGATATCGTGTGCAGAAAACGTTCCTCGCAAAACATGAAATATGCTTCCAAAAATCACACTTAGCAAAGTAGCTATCCAAACGTCTATGATTGTGTGCAGAATAATGATTCTAAAAAGCATACTAACATCGCTCGAGTTTATGTTTGATAACGTGTACGCACAGAAAAAGCCTATGACCACAAAAAAGGCAGAAGTGATATCGATTGCTATAATTGCACTTGTCAACACAAAAGAGTCAACTGTTGAATGCGTTGGAGCTTGATTTTCAACAACGGGGTACAGTGAGCTGAAAAATGCTGTAGAAGCAGTCATAATGTACATGCTGGCAAAAATGACGCTGAAATGCACGAAATGCGAGAAGCGCATTGCGTCTGCGTGCAATTGAAATCGCAATTCCATCCAACTGTGGCTGCTTTCAGAACTCCTGACACTTGCAACCTCATCGTTATTCAAATCGTTAGTTGATGCCTGTATACTGCTGTTTACTGCCAAGTCATTAATGGCGTCCACTGTACTCTCACTGCTTTGCTTTGAAACATTGTCCGTGTGTATTGTAGGCGGAAATTCGTCTTGTATTGTTCTCTGCTCAAGGAAAACTATTTTAGTCTCTACTGCTCCCGACATGCGCTGTCTACTATAAATACAGTAATTGTTGTCTCTTCGTTTTCCTTGTGTTGTGAATATTAAATCACAGTTATCGTCAAAGCAACGCACACACGGTCACTTGCTTTTGCAATCCTGCAGCAATCAGAGAAATGCACAGAAGGACGCAGTAGGCCAAGCAGCGGAGCCTTTTGTCTGTTATTGGCTCCAGCAACTCCTCCACAAGACCCCACAGGCCAATCCACGCGACTATTGTGGCAACAAGCACTTCCAAGCACATGCCACTTGAAAACATGTCATCGCAATGCTAAAATACTAGACTTGTCCAAATCAAAAGACAAAGACAAAAGGAATTTGAATGACTATTAATGACTATCAATGACATGAGCAGCATGCCTGAGGAGCTGAATATGGAAACGCAACTTGCAAGCATTTATGACCAGCTTCGGACTTTGCGCATAGATCAGCACGCCCGCGACTTCTGGAGGATGCGCGCAAGCAAGCAAAAGCAGCAGGTGCTAGAAGACCCTCTTTTGCATGAGTACACTGCTCTCAAACAATACACACTATGGCACAACAAAAACGGCGTTCGACTCCCATCGTTTGCGCGGGGTACTGAAAAATGCATTGCTAGTCTTACCAGGAAGTAATGGTGACAGACAGGGTTCTACAGGGTTCTGCTCAAAAAGTAGTTTGTTCTTTTTTTATTACGAGGATTAAACCTATTGCGCATAGATTACTCTCAATTACCACACTGCACTTGTACGCACCGAACTCTACTCGCCTAGCTTGCTGCGCTTTGCAGAGCGCGGCGGCTGCTGGCGCCTGCCGACCTGTGCTGCCCACGCAGCCAGGCTGTGGGCCTTACGCCTTTCGCGCTCGAATTTCGCAACAACGCCCTGCTTGTACTTCACGAGGCCTGGAATGGCTTCCGTCATGCGCTTCCACACTGCCGGCGGGTACATCACGTGCAGCAGCGCGAAATCGCTCGGCCTCTCGTCCAACATAATGAGAAAGCCCAATTTTCCTTTGCTAATAAATTGCCGCTGGGGATCGCCTAGGCACCAGTAACTCGCACTTGGATTTCTCAGCGTGACTATGGGCCTGCCGTCTGCGTGTACGCCGAAGTCAGTCTGGCCCTTGCTGCCGATTGGGATTTTCGACGGGTCTCCGAGGTGCGCGTCTCCGTAGACCACCCACAGCGTGTCGATCTCGTCGAGCCTCGCGTACATGAGCGCTTCGTCCAAATACTGCGAGACATACGCGCACGGTCTCTCTGCACCACCGCCGTAGGCACCCTCTCTACAGAGGGCAGGATTGAAGCCTTTTTCATAAATTTTCGTCACGGAAGCATACGAAGAGCCGTGAAAGCAGACGCAGGGATCCTTGTCCATTTGGTGCGTCTTGCCAAAATCGACGAACGCCGTTTCCCAATCCTTGTACTCCTTCGTCGCCGGCTTATCAGTGCACAGGTGGGTAAGTTGGTATCCCGACACGTACTTGATGTCTATAAGAAGCTGCCCGTATGATGCCACGGGGCTGTCATCATCTAGACAATATCGCTCAGGAAAGGCTCTCTGCAGCAATTTCAGGAAACCCCACATCAAAGACGCTCGCAGGTCTTCCATGCGCGCCTCGTAGGCAGCGTATTCCGGTTCCCCTTCCTTTGGGAAGTCGCCAATCGGCCCTTCGTCGCTGTTTCCGGACATCTCGTCTGCAGGAGCTTTGGCGCTTCCTCCGGACATCCTCAAAATCACTGCCGTGGCTGTCTCGTTTATATGCAGCGTCGCGAACCTGTCTTTTTTTGTTTTACCCCCAAAAAGAGATAAGAAATAAAATTTAAAAACTAGTATAAATAAAATTAAGTATAAGTGATTGAAGCAAGTATGCGTACAGATTTCAGGTCAAAGGGGTGTAGCGGTTGCATGCAACGAGCAGCTAAGATGGGAACGGAGTTGATCGTCTTGTACTTCGCATGTGTCGGTGCGTCTGCTCATGCGTCTGCTCATGCGTCTGCTCATGCGTCTGCTCATGCGTCTGCAGCTTTTGCACGCGCGCCGTTGTGTGCAGCAAGCAGCGCATGCCGTACATGCAGCGTTCGGCCAAACATGATATTGCTTCCACGGCCCAAATATTCGCAAAGCATGCACAGTGGAGCAAACAACACAGGCGCTTCAGTGCAAGTTGTCAACTATTTACGCAGAACAGGGGAAACAGCAAAAGAAGCAACCGAGCAGCATTGTTCGTGTGACGATGTTGTTGATTTGCAGCGGAGCATTGCAAAGCTGCATGCCAATCAATGCGACGTTACACGGCGCATGCAACGTCTGGAATTTGTATTTGCAGAGTTGTTGAGCACAATGCAAAGCAGCGACGACATGGCGCTGTTGGAAAAAAAAACTTGTGCTTCTATGGTATACAACGAGCAGCTCACAAGCCAACGGCCTTTACGGCTGCTGCGGCACGAGCTGCAACTCTTACAAAAAAAATGGTCTTTGTGATGTCCTGCCTTAAAGTATATATGTCGCATTATGTATGCCTACAATACACACAGACAATGGCACAGCAGCGCATGTTACTCTCGCCACACTAGCTTTTCTTAGTTACAAATTGCTGTTCTACTCGTCTCGCGAACTCAACATCACAGCAATGATCTTTTGCTGCGCATGTGCCTTCTGTGTTGGCGAGCTTGTCGCTGTTGGTATGGGACAGAGTACAAGCTGGGACTTTTCCGGCGTGCTAACTGTGCCGTCCAGCATTGCCTCACTCGTGCGTTTCGGATGTAAGAACAGTGGTTTGTCAGAAACCGCGCGTCTCGCTTGCTGCAAGTATACAAGCTGGTTTTCACAGACAGAGGATTGCGTTGCTTTGTAGGTGCATTGAAAAAAAATAAGAAAGCAATGCTTGTTAATAAAGCAATAAAAAAATACCCAGGAAGAATATTACGCCTGCTTAGCGCTCATGGCCTCTGCCAACAGCTTTTGAATTGTGCACGCCATGACCGCCACGACACACACCAGGAGAAAGCGCACAAAAGGTGATGACAAATTGTCGTTTGATATCATGTTTTGCAAGAGAGCGTTGACGCTAGCCACACACACAATGTCGGAGACGCTGTGCGCCGCTATAGAGAGAGCATGAGTCATGCTGCTGTGCACATGCGTAGCGGCACTACGAGTGCACAGTAACACAACAGCTACAGCACAAGTCGCCGCTTCATTGAGTGACATTAGCTGCATACTGTTGAGCTGCTGCGCTGTTTTGAACACCGCGTAGCCTCGCACGTCCTGCAGCATTCCCCAGCGCGCAAGTCCGAGAACGTCCACAGCAAGCACAAGGGCAAGCGAAAGCGCTGTTCTCGCAAGCTTTGGTGCTCCCAGACTGCTGTCCCATATTGAGCGCATGAGAATGTCGACGAGGAGCAGCCGCCACCCCTGGAAAACATACGTAAAGATGCTACTATGTTGCATTTGCGCAACAGCTGGGTGCCTCGCTAAGACTATTGACAGCAGGCACAGATACAGAGGAGGCGCGCCAAAATCGATTCCTTGAATCATATATTGCGAGTTTTGGGCATATCTGTAAACATACGACGAGATCGCATTTTGCACATAATCGTTGGACAGCATCATTGGACTGACAGAGCCCAGCACTGTGGGAAGACACAGTGCATATGTCCGCAGAAGAAAACCCGCGTGCTGACCGGCTGCAGCTCGCGCAAGCGCATAGTCCACTGCCGCCATGAGACTCAAGCCAAGCTGCGCAAGAAGCACTCGCCGCGTGATGCTCACGTCCATGCGAAAAACACCAGCAGCAACCTCTGTGTACATACAAAGCAGCATCACACAGATCAGCGTGGAGGCAGGGTCCAGCAACGAGCCAATCGTCGACTGCAGTGCTGTCGCGATCTGATACGTCACGGTGCCCTGCGTGCGTGCAGCAAGAGCAGCTGCGTCCAAAAGCACCTGCTCCGAGCCGCCCATGCTCCGGCGCCGCTTAATAAGCGAAATTTATATATAACAACTTGTTTGTATGCCATCCCATATGCCATCGTCGCACAAAAATGCTGGTAACGAGTACTTGGTTCACACAGATAAAAAGATTTCAGATGGATGGTCGTTCTTTGGATCTTCAGAGATCAAAGAGTTAGAGGCAGAGCTCGAGGAACAGAAACAAGCGCTCTTGCACCAGAAACTCGATAACATGAATCAAAAAACCAGATTACAGGAGCTGCAAGAAGTCTTGAGAAGAAGAAACGAAACTTTGGGAAACGTTGAAAATGAACTAAAATGCCTCAAAGTGGATCATTGTTTTCTGCAAGAGTATGTTAGCGAAGAACAGAAACAAAAAATGCAGCGTGAAAAACAGCAATGGCATGAAACACTAAAAGATTTTATTGAGGGGCACAAGGATGCAGAATGGATGTCAATACACAAGAAGAGATTAAAAAATTTGACTGATGAACTGAACGACTATATGAAAGCACGTCATGATGACTACGATGATAAAGCAATTATGAGTCTCACAGATTTCATCAGACACAGGCAGCTGTTGTCCTGAATGTAGGCTCCAGTGCCGGCGGCGTTCGGCAACAGCAGCAGCTGGTATTAAACATCTTTTTCAGCATGTCGGTGTCAGATGCCGAGCACCAGAACCAGTACTTTGTCGATACAGGGGCTAAAGGGGTTGGCCCGGCAACTTATTTCTATGAATTATTTAGAAAAAAAAGTCTTCAATCAAAGATTGAAGATTTGGAGCAACAGATTGTTGAGCTCAAAGACAAACTACAAACACAGACAAGACTTACAGAGACATTCCGAGAATCTAATAACAGACTCCAAACAAATCGAGACTCAAAGATACCCGGACTTGAGGCTCAAATTTCAGAACTTAGCAGTCGTATAGAGAAATTCGAAAATTCAAAATTACAAAATCTGTGCAAAGAGACAACATTTGCGTGTGAGTTGCTGAAGATGGCCGTGGAATCAGTACCGCAAGTAATTGTCAGTGAGGACAAAGATTTACGTGTACTTGCTGCATGCATACAAAATTACATCAAACAACATGCATCGTTGGCGGAAGACTCGCTCAAATTTTTACAAATCAACACTGACGAGAATGGAAATTTAAAGGATGGTCATAACTTGGACATGGTTCTGCTAACTGATGATCAGCACGAAGTTTTTAAAATTTTGCTCGAACTTATGTTTCGCATGATAAAACACAAACATTTCAATACAAGAAATGTGTATAAATATGTCATGACAGACTATTACAATACGCATGCCGGTAATTCGCTTGATTTGATCAAACCTAAACTTGAAGTAGATCAAATGCTAAATCCATAAGAGAACGGAACACGTTGATGTTCCACAGTTACACTGCACAAAAATGGAATAAAATGGAATAAAAATGGATCTCAGCCTCGAAATACACCCTCAAGATCGTAGCAGCCGAGTCACGTGCGCCGACAACAGCAGCACGCACGCTACGATCAATGTCATGACAGGTGCGTCGTACTCTGTGCGATCGGTGCGGTAGACAACGCTGAAGCCTTGCACGAGGACCATGGCAAGGATAAAGTCTGTGCAACGTTGCTTTTCGAATGCGACGATCATGACGTACAAGCTTGCAAAGAGAAGAACTGGCTCTAAAAGCAGCACGTGCACAGTTGCCAGACGCGAAAGACCTGTTATGTAATCATTGACGCTGCTCCTTGTATCGGGGGAGCTGTACAGGGCGCTGACACACATGAACAGCAAAAAGGTCGGCAGTGCACGCCTGGCATCGTAAAGTATGCCTCTACTTACGCTACCTTGCAGGTTTCCCTGCACCATGTCTGTGAATGCGATGTCTGCGCTGATCCCCGCCCAAAACATTCCGCTCAAGAACGCTGGAATGTACAGATTTAGCTGCTGCTCCATTTGCAAGTCGTAGGCAGGCTGCCACTTGCTGCCTGCGAGTGAAACGATGAGGACAAACATGAAGCTGTAAAAAATCAGAGTTACCTTCTGCCCCTTTGCATGTGGAACCTGTCCCTTGTGGCATAGGCATTCTTTGCTGAAATTATTGCAGATCCATCCTGCTACCATGCCACACACAAGTATGAAGCACGAATCAAACGTAGCAAAGTTGAAGCAAACAAACGTATCCCACAGAATCAAGCCGATGAGGTTGACGTAGAGCACGTACAAGTCGAGATTTGTGCTGGTGTCAAACACTATATTCAAAGGCAAAATTTCAGAGTGCACAGACAGAGATTCGCTGTACGCTTCGGTATAGTTTTTGATGCTGTAAGTGTCTGACATGCATTTTGTGCTGTCCTTTGTGCTGTCCTTGTTGTGCGTAGGAATCGTAGGCATGACTTCTTCGGGAGCGGAAATCACATCCACGGCGTTCTCTTCCTTCTCCTGGCAATCGGCAAAACCGTTGACGCTTGAGCAACCCTGCGGTGCTTGACGATCGGCGCACGTTTGTGACTTCCAGTCGACATCCTGCGAATGCTGTGTAGTTTCTTGCTGCGTGTCTTTTTTGCGCGTGATAAGTACAAACGATACCGAGTCTTTTTTGACAATACCAATAAAGAGTTTGAAACAAGAATGTGTGACGATTATAATTGACACGACCAAAACCTGATATACAGCAATCATTGTGCGCACATGCAGTCCAGTCTGGCGCATGTCGTCAAACTCCAAATGCAAATTTCCCATGAGCATAATAAACATGTACATTCCGAGGAGTACAGCAAAACTGCCTAGCATAAATAAGTGACTATTAAATACTACAAAAAAAGTTTACAAAAAAACAAGCGAACGCTTGGTCTGTATATAAATCATGCTGAGTGCACATGGAGAAAGTTATTTGTAGCCCGGAGGACTATTACGGGACCACTTTTGCAAAATTTATAGCCTCCGAGCTTCGCGCCGACAAGAACAAATGGATATACGACATTATAAAAACTGGGGTACTAAGCAAACACGAGCAAGTATTTATTGACAGATCGGAATGGTGCCTGTGCGTTGACAAGCACCACGGTCACGACCTGCGATATCTTGTGGTCTTCAAGAACGAAAGTTTAAAGACCATTCGCGACCTTCGAGAGTGTCATGTAGCATTGCTGCAGGAGGTATATACAACTGTGCACACGTGGCTGCAGAGCAGACACAAACCTAAGTACTACATGTACTTTCATTATATGCCGAGTGTCTTTCAGTTGCATTTACATGTTAATTCCAATGTGCAGCATATTAACTGGGACCGTGCGCATTTGCTCAGCACGGTCACGGCAAACTTGCGCAAAGACTCGCAACATTATTGCAAAGCTTTAATGTTGACAAAAATGTGCAAAACAATACGCAGCGCCAACGCGCACAGCAAGCTGAAAACCAAGCTCCCGTGTATATGGGTATGTTGTAAGCAGCTTATCGCTCATAACACATCCTCGAAGCACACACAGTACTCGTTGTAAACGGCTAGCTTTTTTTGCAAGTCGTCGATCTCTGTCTTCTGACGTGCGTTTTCTGCCAGAAGCTTCGCAAAGGCAGCCTCTGCATCACAGGATGCAAAAATATGCTCTTGATAGAACAGCAGCTTGTGTCGGAGATCGACGACTTCTGCGCAGAGCTCTGTGTCGTTCTCGGTATCTTTCTGCTTCTTGCTTGCATTTTTGTTGCTTTGCTTCACATATGTGTTGACATGAGCTATCAAGCTGAGATCAATTACGTTATGGAAGCGAGGGTTGTTCAGAAACCTCCGCCTGTATAAGTCACAGAGAATACGCACGTCATCAGCGCAATAGCTTTTGAGCTCGTCCCACTTTTGCTCTTGAGCAAATTTGATAGCTTGCAAACCGCAACCCGATTTTACTTTGATTTGGTTGTGCTGACACAACAAGTTTAACCCAAATGTGTGTGCCGGGCCAAACATTCCCAGACGCGCCGACTCTAAAATGTCTGTTATCTTGAACAGCCAAGCGCTTGTCGTGGCATCAGAGAGCCCCAGTGCTTTGTGAAGAAAGGGGATGTCAAAGCGCACGCCGTTAAAGGCGCAGAGCGAGTTAGCCTCGTCAAACGCCTGTATCAGCTCAGTTCTGAGCACGTCCTCGTTTTGTGGCTCGCAAGCACGCACGCGTGCAAACTCGTACGCGCGTCGCTCGCCAGTCTCGAAATCTTCTGTGCACACCACTGTGACGAGGCTGTGCTCGGGGTCGAGTCCAGTCGTCTCGATGTCGAAGGCGAGCATTTTGCACAACGTGTAAGCTCTTAATATTCAAATATCTTGTTTTTTTCTTTTGCTATTTTCCAGATCAGGGGACAGAGAGGAAGCCACTGTCGCAAGTAGAGCATCTTCTACATTCGCCTACTGTCTCGTTCTCCCAGTACATAGCGCCACATCTGTCGACGCAAAAATCTTGGGAGTTTTCAACACTGTCTCCCATGCATGCTTTCCAGTTGCTTGTATCTTTTTTCTTCGAGTGCGAGCATGTTGTGCATGGTTTGCAGCAATTCGGGTTGTATGTGCTGTAACCAATAGACACAGTGCGTGCTGTAGTTCCAGGAATAGTGTAAATTGACGATTGTTGCTGACTGAAAGAACAACCTGACACCCGTTCGTCGTAAAAGTACGCTACAGGACAATATGCAACCATATCTCTCAAGAAATGTCTATAATTTTTGAAAGATTGTCCAAGCTCTTTCACATCATTTTTTTCACCGCTGTATATGACATCCTTTTCTGTTTTTACCAGATTAGAGTTAGCATCCCACGACCATCCGACGTATTTTTCGGTGATTCCGCATGCCGTCACAACGTAAATCTTATCATTGTCTCGTACCCACGTGGGGCATTTTTGACATTCATAATTGTCTGTAATTTTCCACAAATCGTTGCTATATTTGAAAATCTCTGGTGGTGCGTGACAACCAGCCTCCTTATCTTTGTGATACATAAAAAACCCTGCGGGACATTGTGTCAAACAACTTTCACATACACCGATAGGATCAACACCAGTTCCGTAAACGTTACATTTTGCATTGTACATGCCTCTTGCGCAAGGCTTGCACATCTGGCAAGGGCCGTGCTGCACGTACAATTGTTGCTGTTTGTCTGTGTTCGACAGCTCTGTGTATTGTTTTACTATACTGTTATGCAACACCCAAATCTTTGTCAGATCCGTCTCTTGAGGCCCGCAGGCAGGGCTGTAGTAGAAGCGGGTGGTTCGACACACATCTACACAGCGAGTTAGCGTGCAGTTTGCAGAGGTTCGTACGAGTGTGTGGTAGTCCGGAACTGCTGCTGTGTCCTGCTTGAGCAATACTGGCCTGTAAAAGTCGGCGGAAATAAACTTGTCACTTTTGATGCTTCGCCGGTCCAGGGGCTTGCACATCGCTGAAATTGCTGCTGTCGTGTACTGAAAATCGACGAGAGCGATTTGCTCGCCCTCTGTGCCCCTCTGAATGATGCTATCACGCTTATTCGTGTCAACAATTGTGTGCAACACGTGTGTTGTTTCAGTCGTGAATAGCTGTGTACAGGTGCTGCATTGCTGACACTTAGTCGCTGGTTGGTTGCTTTTGTCAGCCAGGTCCATCTTGTCATCAGCGCATTCTTTGCACCCAACGGCACCGTCTGCACGCTTCGTGTCACTCAAGGAACACGGGCTGCATGTTCTCCATCCTATTCTCCGCGATTCAGTAGCGCTCAGACACAAACCAGACGTACTGCAGTATACAAGTTCTTCTCCTACAGCGCAACTTTTTGGTTGTAATGCACCAAATGATGTTTCAGTGCCCTGATTCGAAGCTACTTTCAGACATCTTGCTCCGTTTCCCGCACTGTACGAATTGGGTAAGCAGATTCGACAACAATCTTGAACTCCATTGATGCTTCTGCATGGCGTCTTGTCACCTTTGTCTTTGTGATTCCAATATTCATAACCGGGTGGACAAAACCGACACTCTGTTCCTACCACCAAAAAAAACTGCAGACTGGCACTTCCTATTTGTACTGTTTCTGCGTGTTGATATTGTTCAAATTGCTTTGTTACTGTGTTTGTTTGACATTGAGTACAAACATAGTTCTGAGGCACTCCATCTTTAATTGAACATGCTTTGCATCCAAAAGACACGTAATCTGCAGCAGGAAAAATAATGTCTGGAATTGTTTGCTCTGTCAATTTTTTGACGTCCACCGGAATAAAAAGTTTTGCATCCTCCGTGACTCTGGCAGATATCATGCCTTTTGGACAAGCCTCACAATTATTTCGCTTAAATATGGCATTTTGTTTACGTTTGCGCATGTATGTTCCCGGTGGACATAGTTTACATTTTCGTGCTGGCTTTGCAGTGGTTGACACGATCAAGTCCGAGTTCATTCTCATTTTTCCTGCGGTAGCTCGTGAAGGCCAAATATCCGTAACCGACTCATCATAATTTACAATCATCACATCTGCAATCTTGTAATCCGCTTCTGTGCACGTTGTCCCTTTATTTACACATGGAATTCCCATTCCATATGTGTCAGAGCCCTTTAGAGTTGCTACATAAAAAACATCAAACATGTCAGAGCAAAAACTATTACAACCAATTCCCAAATTTCCTACAGGATATTGTATCATGTTTCTCAAGGCAACGCCACAATCTTCTTCACACCAATTGCCCACAAGATCATTGTATTTTGTATTGTATCTGCCCTGCATTACAACCGTGTTTACAGGACAATGCGTACATGACGGGTTATTATTGTTTTCGTCACTGTACTCTCCCCAAAAACACCAGTCACAATAGGGTCTCCCCCCGTTAGGTTTTACCCACATACTAGGGTTCAAAGCACACGCAACTGGACCCATAGTGTCACATTCATAGTTTCTGATCAATCTTTGATTTTTGGGGCAAGGTTGTGCAGCAGCCAAAGTAATCAGAGAGCAAGCAAACACGCAGCAAGTCACTACTGCCTGCATAAATGGCAAGGCAGCCATGTCTGCGATGCCATTTATACTGCAACAGACTGGTTTTATTTGACACACACATAGAAAAATACTGAGCACCACGCAAAATACAACGAAAATTATGCAAAATTTTTTTATTCAGACATGACCGCCTTACAGCTTTAGTTTTATGAGCAACCGCAATACTGCTTTAGTTTTATGAGCAACTGCAACATCCAGGAGATAGATTGCCGCGTCAGGTTTTGTTCATGTGCCAGCCACAGTTTTTCCTTATCAGCCCGCGTCACACTTCGGCTAGTAATTGCCTCCTGTCCCAACATGCCCAACAATTCGTTGACACGGGTCTTGCCGTAGTGTGGCTTCTTGCCAGCTTCATCCTCGTAATCAGGATGGAAAGGGTGGGTTTCGTCATCGTACGGGGCCTGGAAAGGCCGCGTGCAAAGAAACATGACTGTTTCCTTTGACGATACTATGCTTTTCAAGAACATGTTCGCTGGCAGCATCAATGTTTGCACTGTTTTGTTGCTACTGGCGAAATTATAAAGCCAATGCAAGAAGAGTTCTATCAGCAATCTTGTATTTACTACTTCGCCCTTATTGAACCAATATTTTGTAAATACTAGCACACAGGATTTGGGGTAGCCATCTGTCCATCCAGCTACTTTGCAAAGAACACAGAATTCCACCCACGGCCAAAACACGAGAAGATCTTGCTTATGCCAATATGCTGGCAATACACATACCAATGCAGACAAGCTGCTCATCGCGCCTAGTGTGTACATTATCGCGAGTTTCAGCATAGTGACAATTACTGAAATGATATTAAAGTTCGCATTGGTACGGCCTTGACGCACGATTGCCCATCTTTGAGAAACAGTCATATTTTTTACATTGTATGTCTGCGGAGTGGACTGGAACAAAAATTGCACACAGCTGAACAAAACGAGGACTAGCAAGATCAATAGTATAGTGTCTGCCAAGAATTCTTTGCCAGTAATAAAGTACGGACCAATAAAATTTCTTGCTTCTTGTACCCATTCAGAAGCCTTTGCGACAAGAGCAGTGAGATTTGGCTGCTGTGAAGCAGCTGCACTGGCCGTTGGTGCTGCGACGGCTGCAGAAGCTGCCAATTGTCTGCAAGTCTGTGATGGTGGGTGTGTGCCTGCAGCAATGGACGCAGGACGCAGACCATCTTGCTGTCCCTGTAAATCTCTAGCAGCAGGGTCAGTTTGAAAAAATGACGTAAGCTGAACAAGTAAATCTGCAGTGTTGCCAGCTGTGATTTCGGTTGTTGGGTTGTAATTATCATTGATGTACATTCCGAGGCTCGCAACCTGATGTGCAGTTGCGTCTGCTAGTTCTTGCTTTGAAGGCCAACATGGAAGTGGCCTCAATGGAGCCGGGGACTTATCCCGAGCTTTTCCCGGCATGCTGTTTGTTACTGAGAAATGCCTTCTTTTATATGTGTGTTGACCTATTTGCTTGCTTGTTTACTCGTGTATAGCATAATCAGTACAATACGTCAATTTCGCGCGCATGTGCTTGCTGTAGTATTTAGCTTGGCTTTGCTTATGCCTCGAAGCATGCAAGCGAGAGCTATTCTTTGCTGTTTGTGCTGTGTACAAATTGCTTTTGTAAACTCAGGTTTCGGCAATGTCGAATATTACAACGGAAAACAGACCCTTTTTTGTACGCCAGAAAAACATACAGACGAGTATGCGTATTGTTACGTTGACCACAGAACGTGCAGGCCTCAAGATGAATGCTATGGTGGATATCCCAAACTTAATTGTTATCAAGGATATGCGTACTACAGCTGGAAATATAATAACTTTTTGAGAACACAGATTGAGTATGTCTGCTACAAGTGTCCTGCGTGCACCTATGTGGAATATAAGGTTGACAACTCGTTTGATTTTCAAGATAACAGCAGACAAATATGCGCGACAAGAGAAGAGTGTGGTCCTGGCACGTCAGGACCTTGCAAAACTGAGTGCACTAACTGCCCTGTAGGAAAAGCAGGACCAGGTGCTACATTTTGGCAACGCATTTGGAATATTGACTTCTATCACGACGCTGTGTGTACAGATTGTGTAGCAGGCAAATACGCTGCTGGAGCAGGTTCGGCACAATGTGCAGATTGTGCTGCTGGACACACTTCGGGCACTGGCTGGGGTCATTGTGATCCTTGTGCAGAAGGCACGAAAAAGACGAGCGGGAGTGCATGTACGTCGTGTGATGCAGGACAAGCAAATCCGTACAAAGGTCAGGAATCTTGCTGGCAATGTGATATTGGAAAATCTTCCGCAAGTGCTGGTTCACATAATTGCGCATCGTGTGTCGCAGGAACATATCAAGACGAAACAGGTAAAACAACTTGTAAAGAATGTGAAACAGGATCCTACCAATCAAAAGTAGGATCCACAGTGTGTGTTCAGTGTCCTCGTGGCACGTACGCCGACACAAAAGGACATCCTTTTTGTAAAAAATGTGTAGCGGGTAAAAGCTCTGATTATGGAGCTACAACTGGACCTACAACATGTACAGATTGTGTGGCCGGGAAATATTCCGAAGAAGCAGGCTTGTGCGTAATTTGTAACTATAATACCAAGTCTGGGCCTGGAGCTGCTCAATGTACAGCATGTGAAGCAGGTAAAGTTTCATATCCAGGAGCAGTGAAGTGTGACACGTGTACTACAGGGCAACATATAAACGCACTCTTTTTGACTTTACAGTATCAAGCTGGCGTTTCTTTTCAAAAGCCGAATTCCGAAACTCCGTGTTTGTGGTGTGCTCCATGTCCCGTCGGCACAGAGCGCGCACTATGCTTACAGAATAAAACATATCCTGGAGTTTGCATGGCTTGTGAGGCTGGTACGAGATTAGTGCCTGATGCAGGCATCTGCGAGCCGTGTCCTGCAAATGAATTTCGCGAAATCAACGAAGTAACACGTTTGCAACAAACGAAATGCAGCAAGTGTCCCCTTTACAGTACCGGGCCACCGGGCAGCAACAGTCTGCAAAATTGCGAGTGTAACGACGGATTTGTACGTATAGACACAGAACAGGGTAACTTTATTTGTGGCTGTGAGTTTGGAAGATACATAGTTGATAACAAATGTCAAGAATGTGGCGAGTGTGTACACGGATATTATCGTTTGGGATGTTTGGGTGATCAGGCAGGATCGTGTGTCCAGTGTGACAGGCAATGCAGTGCAGACAAACAATTGGCTGGTTGTGGCGGCATGCACGCAGGAACTTGCAAGAAGAAATCGGACCTAGTGCGCACACCCATGTGCCCGGCGAAGCAAGATTTTCAGCAAGGCTTGTTGTCTTCGTCAGCTGGCTTTGGCTTTTACGATTTTACAAGTGTCTTTCGGGCAAGTGCTTTTGTGCTCAATTTTCGCTGTTCAGATGTTTGTGACGGGACGACATCATTTGACACTATTGAGTGTGATGGGCCATACGCTTGTAACATGGCGACCTGCGCTGAGGACGTTACGCAGCAGGGAAACATGATACCTGTGCGCGCGTGTCCTGTAACCATCACTAACGATGATGACGACAACAGTATACAGCAAAAGCGCAGGGAAAGTTGTGTTGCATGCAAGGATTGTGGGCATGAAAACTATCTTGCAGGGAGCACACAGTACAAGGACTGGGGGGCAGGTTGCGTGCGCGAATGTAGTCAGCTTCTGTGCACTGCAGGTATGGTTTGGGATTGGACCACGAGACGATGCAGTACGTGCAATAATTTGAATGATCTTCGACTTTGTAACAAACGAGACACGGAAAGTATGTCTTTGCTGGAAAGCACAATTACAGGAAATTTGCCATTGCTTTTTTTTGCAAATTGCAAGGCTGGGGGTCGCAACCTATATGATATTTCGTACGGTACATGCATGCGATGCGATCAAAACAAGCAATCGTGTCCATCACAGTCGTTTCCTGCTCAGTGTAGAAACGGAGGCAGCGTCTTGTGCAAATTGTGCTCGCGCACTACGCAATCGTTGTATGTTAATGTACAGACTTGGCGATGGATTGATGCTGCACAACAAAAGCAGCTTCATTGTCAAATCTCAGCTTGCAAAAGACGCAATGGTTTTGAGTGGACGGGGGTTGAGAGCAGTGGCAAACTCTGTCGCAAAATCTGCGCAAGTGTTGTGTGCGGTGCTGACGAGCGCCTTGTGCCCTGCCGCTTGCCGCACAAAGCACGCTGCGAGCCACTTTTTCCTGCACTTTTGTCAGTGCCTGCTGAGATGCAAGCTAATACATTTTATGCTGGTTCTGAGGTCAATTTGCTGGAAGAGAGCAAGAAAAATGGCGATTCTGATAGCACGACATACGCTCGCGGAGTTGCCAGTTTTGAAAATATTGTTATTGTTTTGGATTCCACTTTGGAATATCAATGCGTATGGAACGCAGACGGCATAGTGGACAACACGGCCACACCTGCAGGTATTTCACATGTTTTCTGGGCACCTGGACAGACATCTGACGACCTCTACAGAAAAAGAGGGACCAGAGCGTGTCGCGTGTGGGAAGTGCCTGCAGACGTCGACATGCCCCTGCTACCTTTACAAAACACAGTCTCGTGTAGTGAGCAAGAAGACAGCGACAGCAAGTGCGCAGACAGGTTTATGCTGACAAACACGGAAGCGTATGCGCTTTCCTATAAATTTTCGGGGGAATTTGGTGTCGTTGCAGAGGAGCCAAGTTATATCAATGCTGCATTTACTACGTCTACGGACAGGATGCTGCAGGGAGAGCATGTGGGCAACACTGGATCTTTGTATCTTATGCTGCGCATGTACCAAAACACCGTTAAACTTGCTGCAAATGTGCCCAACGACAGAGGTTTGCACAATGCGCCCTGGATTCGCGCTCTTCTTGTAAGTTTTGCAATGGTTGATTTGACTGAATATTCTACGCCAGAGTCCGACGCCAATGTACGCGTGGTACCTATCATGTCAGTAAATGGTCAAGCCATTAGCGACGATGCTGACAGTTTCATTCCTGAATTCTTTTGGTCTCAATCTGTCTATGGGAATGAATGGCAGCATGCAGATAGTATGTTTGCAATACATGCCAACGGCTTTGCTGGGCAATCGCAGTGTTCCGAGGACGCTGTCAAACAGCCGTTTGCACAGTTGCAATTGGGTCCCTGGAATGCGTCCATGTATCAAGATTACACTTGGCTGGAGCAACGTCACAACAAATCCATAATTTTTGAATTGACAATGAAATGTCTGCTTAATAACGTTTTGTCAGATTGCTTCGACTTGCACAAAGATGTGGAAGTTTACGTACTACTCAACTCTTTCGAAACGAATGTCAAGCAAAATGATGTTATTTGCAACTCACAGTTTTGCGCCGAAACGACCGATAAAGTACTGAATGCTTTGCGCAAAGTGCACAGAAATATTCCCGCAACACCTACTGCTGACAGATTGACCGCAAATGGTGCTGCTCGTGTTGTATTGCCGCTGAGGTTCATGGACAATTTACAAATTCGCATACAGCAGGCGCACACGGTTAGTGCGTATGCACAATGTGCCGTGATGCTCACAACATCTATTGTAAACACGTACGATGCAATACAGCAAAATGTTCTTTGCATAGGTGGTGATGGAGCATTTACAGTACGCTCGGCAATCACAGCAAGCAAATTCTCTGCCGCCTTCAGCGCTACAGTAGCGGACACTCCTGTTTTGCTTCTGTTGTTGGGAACGTTAAACATGTTTTACAAAAGTTTGCAGTGGCAAAACATGACACACGTGCAAAGTAACACAACCGAGAGCTATGAGGTTTTGAATAGCGACATCTTTGCATCTTCATGGATTACTGTTGCAGTACTAGAGAGTAACTTGACAGCGTTGTATATCGACTCCGCAAGTGCCAGTGTCGCAGTAGGATTTTTTCAAATTAACCAGACGCCTACACGAGAAATTGAACTCCGAGAGCGCGAAACAGCAGTTCTTTTGAATGCAAATTGGAATGTGCATGTACATGAGTGGCAAGACTATTCGCGCGTGTTAGTTTCTTCGCAGACAGAAAACGTTCTTCTTGCTGCTGTGGAGGTCCAGACGTCAGAAGTACTGCAAGCAACTGCTTTGCATCTCCGTGTTTGTGTGTGTGCATGGACAAGAGCTTCTGTGTGCTCTGATATCAGGCTTGCAGAAATGTCCGTATCTACTACAGCAAGCTTCATCTCCGCTGCATATGTGCAACAGGCTTCTGGAGAAGAATTGTGGGTTGTTAGCGTGAGTGGCAAAGTACACAAAGCCATTTTTGGCAAGGATACTTTGAGGCTTGAGCGAATATTTGCAACTGATCTGGAGCACAGGCATTTTGTGAAGGTTGAACATCTTTTTTATTGCTTTATGGTTAGCGATTTGGGTGACGCAGTGCAGCCAAGTGTTTTGACCTATCTACCACAGTTCAAAACCTGGCGCACTGCCACATTGGCTTCTCTGCCTGCCGTCTACGCCGTGGTGCTCGTACCTTCGGACAACGCAAATGCTTCTGAAGCATCGTCAGTGCTTGAACAAGATGAACAATATGTTTTCCTAGAAAACAAGAATATGACACTTTCCAACATAACTTTTGCACAAAACCACGATACGTCTGGGGCATTCGCTGTTGGCACGCGGAACAAAGCTGATTCGATTCAAAAAAGATTAATATTGGAATTGCGTGCGGCTAACTACCGTGTTCCGGTTTTTGAAAGCACAGCTCAGCCTTTGTACGAGCGCACAGCTCAAGCTACTGCAGGCGACGAGTTGACGCAACTTATTGTCTCTCCGCATGCAATAAATGCTTACGCTTCGCCACGCACACTACTAACTAGTTACGGCATTTCAAAAAATAACCTCACACTGAACAGAGCCTTGGGTCTTCCGTTGAGCTATGGTATGTACGAGCGCGTCGGATTTGAATGCACGTTCCAGCATCGTCAAACAGCGTCTCCATTAGAGCAGCAGATTTTACCACCTTGTATAGAAGATGCCTTGGTTGCGTTGACGGTGTCGTCGGCAGCATGCAACGACGAATCTATGATCAATGGAGTGTACACGTATTACAATTGGACCGACCCGGACGTTGTAAGAGAAGCAGGAGGCGCCATCATGTCGGATTCAGAAAAGATTGCATTAAACAGGAGTATGCTCGGGAAGCAGGTGTACGCTAGGAGAATTTCGTTAACTTCGTCTGTCTTGACTAGTGTTCAAAGGTTTTTGTACCATGATAACAAGCTCGGATGGATAATTTCTGGAGTTTTGGGCAGCCAACTCACATCCGCGTGCTTTGACAGAATCAGTCAACGGAACTGGGACTTATTACCTCCCGACTGTGGCAACATATTTGCAATAATGCAAGCACATTATAACTGGACACAAAGCTACTCAATGAAATTGTCATTACAAATATGCAAAGATGTAGGTGCAAATTATTACGCGTCAGAAAGCTCACAATTGCTTGTAGCTCTGACACCAAAATGCTGTGCTGCAGGGCATGAAATGCAGTCAGGAATTTGCATTGCTTGTTTACCTGGAAAACACGCTTTCGCTGGATGGAATGCCTGCGAATCTTGCACGCCCGGCAAGTATTCTGCGTCGCCTGCAAGTTCCCAATGCACACCATGTGCTGTGAACACGCACGCACCCGAATTTGGTTCGCAGATTTGCACAGACTGTCCAAGCACTTCTCTCTGTGCATCTGCTCTGCAAAAGCCTGCTATTGCTTTGAGATATCAGCACCAGACAAATCTAGGACTTTGGCTACATCTGCTTTTTTCAGTGCCGTGTGGCTCACGTTTACAGCCTTTTGTGTCTGTGGCATCGAAATGCGAATTTTCTGCCGTACAGGCTGCCGGGACCATTTGTCCACAAAACAGCACAGTTTTGATTCTTATGCATGCACAAGGCTTAGCGCAAAGCAGAATGATTTACCACAAAGATAATCTTCGACAGACAGTGCTGTTGCCGCACAGTGATTGTGTATACATGGAATTGGGTGTTAATTGGATTGACGCAGCAGTGCATGCCAGTATTCCACGAGATCGAGAGATTGATATTTTTCTTCAGCGTTCTATGCAGAGCTCTACTGCAAGTGCTGTACAAAATAAACAACCAAACAAACAAGTGCCTGTGAGTGCGATTCCACCGCCTGGCACGTGGAGACGCGAGCGACATGTGATGACTCTCACATCTCGCAAAGATATGCTACTGGAACTTTTATTCAAACGCAACGACGTGGATTCGCGCATCAAAGTTGCTGTCGGCGTGGACGACTTGCAGATCACCCCAGTACTATCAGATTTTCCTGCCACTGCGCAAGAAGGAGTACTATGCACAATGCTGCGTATTCCATCATCTCATGAACTTGCCATGATTGGCCTTCAACACTTATTGCGAGGCAACCACAGCCAGTCTCATGACGATTGGGAACGTCTTGACGTCAACGTCGGTCTTAGTGTTGTGACAAAAAGAGAGGAACTTTCAGCTTGTAAATTCACAGCATCGCTATTCTACGCATTGCAAGATTCGTCGTGCGCAGAAGATCCAGAACAGCCAGCACACTTGCATAGTCTGCATCGCCTTGGCTGCTCGCTCTTGCTCTCGAACAAACATGTCGTAGGAGCTTATGCAGAATGCCAAATCTCAGTGCCTACGTTTTTGAGCAGTGTCGGCCGCATTGGCATTGCAGTGCATGCAGCTGAAAATACTTCTTGTGCTTTGGAACATACTGACGATCTGCTTGTGTCTCTACGAGCACACACCCAATTGTTTAGTTGCCCCCAAGGTCAGTTTCTGGATTTGACAGGAACATGCATCAGTTGTCACAAAAGTACAACAGTGTGTCCGCCTGGCAGTCGCCTGCGTGGATGCCCAGCTCTTGAGCCTGCTGCCGTAGAAAATTGTGTGCAGTGCACGGAAGGTAGCGAATTTGTTGCATCAGGCGCTGCGCAGTACGTAGCACGTGATAACGAACCCTGTCACTGGAACTGCACAGCTGGCTATTTCTTGTTCCAAATTTTCGGAGAACGTTCTTGTAGAAAATGTCAGCTGCCTCCAGAGTCCGGTTGTGACGCAGGTTATGTTTGGCAACAATGCTCACATACACAAGACTCTGCGTGTGTGCCATGTCCTGACCTCAGACTGACCTCAGGACCATACGCTGTCAACGAGAAGTATTTGGAAATTGTCAACAAGAGCAACACTTGCCAAACGCAATGCAAAGAAGGTTCGTACCGCGCCTACGACGGTCTCTGCAAGAAATGCTGGGACCGCGCACAGTTGCTATTGCACGCAGGCACAGGATTCTTCTTCTTCAAGCCTTGTATAGACTCGAAAAACGCCCAGGCGCATGTCTGTGTCGCAAAGCCTGGGGAGCTTATTGTTGCTAGCGACCCCGGGGAGGGAACAGCAGAAAACCCATTCACAGGGCAATGCGCCATTGAATGTTCGCCGGGGTGGTTCTTAAACAATAATGCATGCAAGCAGTGCTGGCCACCATTGCAAATTGTGCAAGGAATGCTGACAGGTGCTGAACTGCCAGAACATGCCTATACTTGGACGAAAAACACGTCTATTCCATGCACTTATGAGTGTAAACTGCCTTATACACGGACAAGAGCAGACGCTGCAGTGCAGACATGTGTGCAGTGCAGCGACGTGTGTGTGACAGGGGAATATCCCTCTGGCCCCTACTGCAAGTGCGCTTCGTGCTTGATGTAACGGCTGATATATTTTTCATGATACAGTATTTAAGAAAAAGATAAGTAGTACAGAAACTAGCATGTCTCAGGTAGTTCCTGGAAAACCACCACTACCTCGAATGCCTGCACGCAATCGGCATTTCAACCAAATCGGCACACACATTATAGGCTCAATGCCACAGTTTGTGGCATTCGCGGACAAATTTCAAAACTTTAACAGGTCCAGCAAAAAAAGAGATAAAGCATTATACGCACTCTGGAATCGACACATTCTTTATAACCAGAAGATCTTGTCAAAGTTTGCGATCAATTTTGAGTGGTATTACCAGCACGTCCAACAAAGCGATCAGCAACCTTATCATCTCTGGAATGAGCAGTGCGATCAGCAAAAGCCACTGTTAAATTTAGTCCTCCGCGAGCTGCGCACAAAGCATTGTTGCGATGTGAAATACATGCAGGGTATTTTTAGCGAGTTGGATTCGAAGCACAAAAAGTACGCAACAACGGAATTCTTTGGAAATTCGCAAGGAGTAACAACTTCTCTTGCTGTGTACGCTTACGTATTGTTTAAGCGATTCCTCGCCAAGTTTCAATGTGAAGAAAAGCATTTGGGGCAGGAACAAATTGCCGAGCGCATGCGTCATTGGTTTGAAAACATACCGACAAGGGTAATCCAGACAAACCTTGAGTACGTATCAGAACATGCGATAACCTTTACAAACCAAATCGGAGTTCAAAACGTCGTGTTTGCAATGTGCGTCTTTCAGGCACACACAATGCTCGAAGAGTTGATATACAACTTAACTGCCAGCTTGAGGGGTTGTGTGATCTTTCGTCAGAGAATTGAGGAGGCCAAGGAGGCCGGATGCAACTTCCTTCTGTTTGAATTGGCATTTTTGGACAAAATGGACTGGCGACTGCGCGTGGGTAGTGAAGAATACATCGAATATGTGCGAGACTTGACGTGCCCAAAATTTCCCGACATCGACATAGACTGTATAGAATTTGACGAATCACGAGACAAAGCTTCTGCCATGTTGAAAATGTTGCAGGAAGCTTCGGAAGTTCCAGATCAAAAATTGTGCGAACGCCTGCAATCTGTGCAGGACGAGAGCACTAGTGTCGATCATGGGTGGATTAGGGACTGGATAAATCAAGTCCAAGCATCGAAAAGGATTGCACTCCACTTGGATCGTGGCCTTGCTATCTGCGCACCCTCTTACTGGGAAACTGAAAAGGCCAAGGCCGATGCAGAGGCCGCTCGCAAGCAAAGCGAGCCAAAGAGCCCATGGTAGGGCAGACACAAAAAGACGTAAAAGACGTTGCTATCAATAAAAATTTATGACTTGAAAGTTGACGCTAGTTTTAGGACGCTAGTTTTAGGGGGCAATCGACCACGCGAGACTGATCACCGTCCTGTCCACAAGTCCAATAGGTCCTGCATTGGGCCACAGAAACACAGGCCAGATCCAGAAGATAGATGCGTGAGCTTTGCGCTGCGCTGCGAGAGGGGTGGAAAATGGTCTTGATAGCACTGCTGCGCGAAAAGTTTGCAGAGTGTTAAGATCAGACGGTCCAAAGACGTTGTTAGACAACCAAGCGAGATCGTCAGCTTCAGTTTCTTCTGTGCCAAAGACTTGGTGCACATAGTAAACAGAGGAGCCTACGCGTGCAACATTGCCCTGCAAATCCCAGTCTTTTGTCGTGGCACACTCGATGTTTTGCTGCAATGTACTTGTGTACATTGGACAGCGCGTGAGCAACTGTGGGTCCAAGTTCAGCGTTGTTCTGCCAGTCCCAATACCTTGAAGCTTGTTTACAATCTGTGACGGAAATGTGTTGCTAATTTTGCCATGTGACATGTACAGCTCGTCGAGTCTAAGATGCTCATTGGTGTACTTTTCAAAATAAGCAAGAGCCTCTGGTGTGTCGTCAGGCCGCAATACAAGCGTAACAAGAGCCTCTGCTGACGAAATCGATGTGTCGTTGAACACTGAGAATGTACCCGCAATTGTCTCTGCCACCAAGCCGTGTCCACGATACAGCTCCGCGCGCACGTGCTGCGTGGCGTCAAAAGCAATTGTTTCACTGGGAGCGCAGGAGATACGTGGCGCGTGACTTGTGAAAAAGTTAAGAGTTGACAGAGCACGCATTCCGTGACCCTCGTTAACGTTAGTAAGATTAGTAAAAAGCATCGTATTGAACTGAAATGTATCTCCAGTATGCCACTGAGGAATGGGAAAAACAATAGTTACAAAAGTCTGCTGTACAGGTCCAGCACTGTCAATGATAGTAACAGGAGTGCAGAGCCTCTGACGAGTAAGACACAAAGAGGAATCCATCGAGTCGAGCAGAGCTTGCATTGCTGTGCAGTCATCTGCTGAAATTGGTACCATACTGCCACCCTGTGTCAAGGAGCCGTTATTTGTGGAAATTTTGATATCTTCTAAGACATGTCCGACGTCAAGTAGATACTCAATAGTTACAACGCGCACCTGTGGATTTTCAAACGACACTGCAGTATAAAAAGCTACATGAGTTGCTACGCTGTACGCCGTGCGCTTTGTAATAGCTATTTGCTCAAAGGTATTTTCCAACACTGTAAACATGTCAAAAACCAGCACATTGTTTGGTGGCGTTTGCTGTGTGTTTGCCTCAGGCTGAGGCAGAAACATCATGCCTACGCCAAAGTCCAGTGCTGGCTGCGAACCTACAGATGTAAACGAGAATGAGTCAGAGTGTGTCGAATTTCGTCTCCGCGACAAAGTATCTCGAATCAATCTATGCGGTATTTGGAGATGCAGTGTTTGTCTGCCAGATCCAGCTTCCTTGTCCAAAACAGCATTGATGCCACAAGCAGCACATGAATCCAAAGGCTGTCCTGCAGCCCAAGTGCTTGATTCCAAGCGATCTTTGGCAACACTGTCTACTGTCAAGGGATTTTCCATCAAAACTACATAGTCCGAGCGCAAATAATTGATACATGATTCGTAATCCATCCCTGGTTGTAGACATCTGTTTGCGGTATCACTTGCTCCCACGTCGTGTGCTGTATGTGTAAAATATAGAACACGATAATAATTGTTTATTTGCCCATGCTCGGATGCATCCAATGACATAGTCTCGTACGTGAATGACCACTCTTCAGTGACATTGTCAAAAGACAAGCCGTTTAAAAGAGACAAAGTCGGTACTTTCTGCACATGGGTGATATCGTACGGAAGCAACGCATCAACATTGTCAACGTCAATGACACTGCTCTGTGTTGCTTCCATGGCACCAAGAAGTCGCCGCTGTGCGTCCTGCGTTGCAATATTGTGCATGTGTTGCTGGCTCTGAGTCTGGACAGTGAGTATTAGCGGTGTTGCAGTGCATAAGACGGAAAGAACGCAACTAAGTAGCAATCTGATAGATTGCGACATGCTTTATTCATGTTATATACATTATGGAGCAAAAGCTTTGCAAATTAAAATCGCATGCAATAGATCATATAAGATATTATACAGGTATGACTCGACCAAGGAGCAGACGCAGACATGAGCTACGTGAACAAGTACAGCAAGATATAGAATTCAGCCAATCGCCTGCAGAAAGTCATGAAATCGCAGATGATGCACAAGAAAACTTCAAAGTCGATAACACACAAGTCAACGAATCGTTACAGTGCTGGAAGTCGTATGATGATGAATATACGACCACTTGCAAACTTTATACAACAAACGACCATACGCTTCTTTGTCCGATTATGCACGAGCCTCCGTGTTCTGCGCAATTGGAAGATATTCCAGAAACATGGCCACTAGCAGACAACACCTCCGCCAACACGGTGCGTCTTGAATGCACACATACTTTTTTTGTACCTGCCCTCGTACTGCACTTTCTTGTGACGGATATGCGATGCCCAGTTTGCAGAACAGGTGCTTCCTGCAAAATGGATATAGCGTGCGTGCCACTTTGTGTGAGAGAATCGTACCTAGCCAAGCTAAAAGCATTACAACAACGCACGATGCAAGAAGATATGATCAACATGCTGCCCGAGCACATTGCCAATGTTTTGTCGGAGCTCGAGTTAGAAATGCGCATTTTTACAACGTCAGCACAAGACACTACAGTTTTAATACATAACGCGACTGCAAAAACACGCATTGTTTTTGATGCGGGGCACGTAGCAGATATTCAAAGCAGAAGCTTGACTGCAAGCAATAATAATTTGGACCAACCTCAATTTGACATGATAACAAACTTTGCCGTGCATCGTTCTTTTCAAAGACTCATTCGCAGCATGCTTGGCAGACAACTCTTGCAGCAGACGCCGAGCAGTGTGCGTTTTGCTTTGACACATCCTTTGCTCCCGCTTGCTTTCAAAACAAATCTGCTGACCGTCAACGAGGTATGGAATCTTTATTTCGCTCAAGGCGCAACCTCCGATATGGGAATTCCTTTTTTTTGTACAAACATCGGCGGCACAGAACCTCTTGCTTTTTTGCGCTGCGCTCTTTGCTCCATAGCAAACACGACAAGTGTCACAATAGACGTCAACATTCACGTAATCATAAACATAATCTCATACGTAAGCGACGTGCTCGAGTCTATTCAAGCTGGTGTACAGCAGCATTTGCAACTTTTGGAAGCTGATTTCCCCACCTTGGATTACGCAAATGAATTGTCGCCAGCAAATGCTGATGTATAAAGCACATTGCAAGTATGTCGGGCGCCAAGGTAAAAAGAGACATTCCCAAGGAGCAGGCTCTAGTACGCGAAAAGTGGCAGTTGGTACATGCAAATATTAAATTGGACAAGGCACTGCATGCATTCCTTACAGAATCACTCGATAGTTGCGGGATAAAAATTGCAAGAATAGCATTCGAGTTGGTGCACAAAATTTTGAATCCAAAAGGCTATGTGCGTCTGGAGCACAAGGCTGAATTGACTAATATTGGTTCATTGATTCGCGAACCAGACAGTGCATGGACGCAACAAGGAAAAAACATCCACACAAGATGGGATTTTATGGATGTTTGGTGGGGTAAAAATCATTCCTGGGACTCCTTGGATGGTTACAAATTGCTAAGGCTCAACGCTGTTGACAAGTTCTGTGAAGTTTCCGAGCTCACACCACGCTCAAGAACAGCCAATGCTAAATATAAGAATATAGATGCAGATCTTGACAAAAAATATTCACTGCAAACGCTGGATAAGCTACAAAGTAAAGTTGATGTTATAGAAGAGTTACCATGCAATAACACAGGAAAACCAGTGACAAGATGGGAAACAAAGTGCAATGATTCTTCACAGCAAGAAACATCTGAACTTTACACAAGTAAAAATTGGAATGATTTGCAGAATAACCAGAAAATATTGGAACCGTATTGGAGATTGGCGCTGCGTATCAATAAGTGGGCAAATACACAAACAAAACAGACTGAAACAGCAGACGATGATCAGCAAATACAGGAAGAAGAAATTGACACAACGGAAGGCGAAACTGGCGCAACAGCAACTGAAAATGTGTTTTCTTTGTCGTGTTTGTCACAAGAATTGACAACAGCCGACCCTTTAACCTTGGAAAATTTGAAAACTGTGAAAGATTGGAAAAATGTAGACGACCAGGAGAATACAGAGTTATATAGAAACACAACTATTCCCCAATGGAAGGCAATTATGGAACACAACGGTATAAGTAAAATAAAATCTAAGTTAAATAAAAAAGCTGTTGTGACAATGGTGTGGGACTGGCTGCGAGGCAAAACAGAAGAAGATTTAGAGAAATTGAATTTGCAGACTCCGACAGATAAAGATAAATCTTCTCGCAGAGGTCGAGGTGGAGGCAGTGGAGGCAGCGGCGCGAGCGGCATAGTTCGTAAAATACAGGACGAGTATGGCTACTGGATCAAGCACAGGACTTGCAGGCATATTGACAAAGCTGATCTTGTTCTCAAGGTTGGATATTTCTCAGAGGATACGGGGTTGTATACACAACGAATTGTGTTTGCAGAAATTGACGGCCACGACAAGACACACAGACCATCGAGTGACACTGACACTGATTCTATCAAGTTAGCTGAAAAGTTGATGTCTTCTACCAGTGTGCAGGCAGTATTGCAGCCGGAAACATATCACATCAGAAGCAATCTCTCTGAGTACTTATGTGATCAGATTCAAAAGTCATTATTCAGCACGACAAACGTTGAGGTACCTGAGTTCAAGGATTTTATCAGCAGCTTGCAAAATGATGAATACAAAAAAACTGACTTACAAAAGTTCCAAGAAGCTGTACATTGGGTACATCACTTGTTTCTTGCACATGTAAAGATAGCTTTTTTGATCCACATGCGCGAGATGCATGGCATAGACATGCTCTCTTTGGACACACGCGACACGCGTATGCAGGATCACTATTTCTTTATCAATTTTACTGGTCATCATTTGCCCGAGCATCTGTCTTTGCAACACAGTCTTGCAGAAACAACAAAGAAATGGCTTGAAGGTCAATTAATGCTGCTAACGCGGCCAAAGATCAAGTGCTTTGAAGATGGTAACAAAACGTGGAAATATGCGCCTGTTGTCAATGCAAGTTCAAGACACGCTAGTATGAACCAATGGACGGCAAAGGTGCGCAGCATTCCAGTGCCAGACTTTCCGTACGAGGAAAGTTCGTTCATGCCCATTGCTTGTGCTACTGTTCAGCGTGTGGATATAAAGAAGTTGTGCGAAATTGTCAAACAAGCAGCACAGTCAGCAGAAATAGCATACAGATATGCAAGAGACCTGCGACTTAGAAATAACACTGTTTCTCGTCAATTTCCAGACAGATGCTTTTTGACTCGAAAACAACAGTTTGATAGAAAGCAATGGTGGAATCAAGGTGATGATGCATTACGACAATGCAAGCATGACAACGCCATAGACGACAACTTGGAGTTTAATTGGGGGTACGAAACTCCAGAGCGAACAAGAAGTTATAAGGAGTACGACAAAAAGTGGGACCAGATAGACGTGCGAATGCACTTTTTTGACAAAGAAATGCAGAAAACAGAATGGAAACTAGCGGCAGACGGCATGTGGTTTATTCAAGACTACGTTGACTTTATGGGCATGTTGCAACAATTGACTGTAGAAAAAGACGAAGTTGACACTTGCACTTCAAAGTCAGAGGACAGGCTCCCCAATTGTTCAGACAACAGTAAGTTGCCACGTCGATTTGAAGTCAACGACCGTGCTTGTCATTGTTTCAGCGTGTTGTCGTGGTTTTTCGACTGCAGGGATGCAGGGGCATGCAGGTACAGATGGGAAGATTGGGTGCTCGAATACTTTGGAGCACACATTGACCAAGATGACACAAAAAGTGCTTTTGAGAAGTTTGCGCACGTCGAAAAATTGCCTACTACCCAGTGGCCTTACTTCAGCAACAAATGGTTTGAGATAGTCCTGTTTCTTGAGCAAAATTTCAGGAACGCAATAGCGCCGATGCATTACATGTTGTTTGAGTTTGAAAATGAAAAATCCGCCAAAACAGACAAGCTACAATTAGAGGCAAGATTGCTGTATAGCAGAAGAACTTCGATTGTAAATAATAGATCAGTGTTTGCTGGCTTGCAAGTAGGCAACGGTAATGGCTCGAGTCTATTAAGTTTTAGGCGATACGATCCTATTAGCAACGCTAACATGACGCTGCGTGAACGTGTCATGTCACAGCTGCACGACGAGCTACCAGATTTAGATCCATTTTTGAAAAAGTACATTCGTCAATTTAGGATTCCCGACGCAGAGCTTTTTCTGCGCATGATTCGATGCCCCAATGTGTTGGCTTTGCGTGAATTAGCAATACAACACAGACATCTTCTGGGAGGACAGAATACAGCTAGTTCTGTACAGCCGCAGAACAAAGGCAATTCTTCTCAGCCGCCGTATCATCTACAGCAGACGCTAAAGTATTTTCCCGTAGCTGTGCAGTCTGAGATTTTGTACATGCTTCAGTTCGTGGAGTGTGACGACAGCGTGTACGTGCATGCGCCTGCAATTCATGAGACCAAGCTCATGCTCGTTCCCCAAGATCTCATGAGACAGTGGATCAGAAAAGCACTGGATGTTGCTGCCCGCGTGCTCGCTCTGAGAACACCTTTGCAAATAAAATGTTACATGTTTGTCATGCAGGAACTTGCGGGACAGGGCGTCGGAGCATTTTACACGCTGAAGAAACTGTTTTACACAACAGAGGCAATGATGAATTACGAAACTAAGCGTGGTATTGTGTTCGTACTGCTACAAGTGCGCCTTGCATTGCTAACGCTCAAATATGGCGCATTGCAACGAAGCAATCCTCTTGTAGACTTGTTTGGAACAGATTTGAACGTTGATACAGACACGGAGTACAGCACCAGAGTATGGAACAATGAAGAACCTGTGTTATGGAGGCCAGGCACGTGCCTAGAATCTTGGCCGCGAAGAGACCAAAATCATTATGAACTTCCGTCAAAAAACTATTTTGTGGACATTGCCGCTAGCTCTGCAAATATAGAAACAGAAGCTTCTCCGTGGCAGACGTTTCAAAACATTGTTGAGAATCCAGAATTTGATCAACACAATGTATTTGGGAACAAGAAGGCTGTAGACTTTTTGTACACAACGCCTGGCACGGATATGAACGCTTGCGAGGACGATGACATGCGAGAACACGAACGGTGTTTGTGGATGCTACTAATGTATGCCCGGCCGTGTTTGCAACACTTTACAGCAGAGGATTACACAAGCGTCTGTCAGAAGCTTACGTGTTGTGAATATGGTAGTGTACACAAAAAAGATACTATAGTGGCAAAATTAGAATATCAAATACAAGACAATAGGCTCAAGTGTATCATAGAAGACGACGAGCAGGCGCCATTATTCTTTGAGAAAATCTCAAAAAATGCTACTGGCTCTTCTACACAATATCATAAGTTTCCTCCTTACGTGCTCGCGATCATTAGCAGAATTCCATCTCGCACGTGCATTTACATTCCGAAACAATTTGCAATAGAGCTTCGCAAGCAATGTAGCAAACAAAGTCCACTTCATGCTAAATTATTCACACACGAGAATAGCACGTGGAAGATGGTATGCGTGGGCGTTCGTCATTGGGCGTGGAAACGGTTGATGGTAAAAAGCATTTTCTTTGACGCATTTGCAAAAAGTATGACTCGATCCTCCGTGCAACTGTCTTTGTACGGGCGCAGGCCATTTGTACTGGAAGATCAAATACAAGCACACAAGCAAACTAGCAGCATATTTGGAGATTTGCAGTACAAAATTAGTCTACTGAAGAGAAACAATATGAAAAAACAAGTGCAGCTAATTTTTACAGTGCATACAAAACAAAGACGACAGGGCACAGTGAATTCTCGAACTACTGCCTTTGACCAGCAAAAAATAAAAAGCATAACACGACAGATGGAGTTTGTGAAGTATTGCAAACAGCGTTTGCAAGATGTAAAAGGAAGGACAAGCTGCAGATATATGCGTGTAGACACGAGAATTGTTCAGAGGTTTTTGGAAGAAGTCTCGGCACGTGAACTAAATGATGATGATCAAATATGTTACAGGTCGTATCTGTATTTGAAAACAGAGAGCACAGATGTGCTTGTTCGTTTTAGAAATGAATTGTACATCAAGTTTCCAACCGATTACGCAATCATACGTAACGAAGGTGGCTATGAAACCGGTTTGATTAAGACTTATTTTGAGCCACACACGTATGCGACATGCTTTGACACGCGGACATATAGCTGTGCGCAACCCAAGCTACAGCGAAAAGCAGATTCTGTGGAGTTTATGGCCATGATCCAAGAATGTACGAACACGCCGAAGTCGACGTTTGACGAGCAATCTTGGCCATCCACGAAAGAATTGACAGAATGCTCAAAGAGCTGGATTTATCAAGAGAACAGAAAAGTAATGCTGTGCAAAGAAGTTTCGGCTGTAATTGAGCAAACGCTTGCGCAAGACTGTGACGGTAACTGTGTGTTGACGGTAGAAGATCAGCAGAACATGTACACACTGCCCGACTATTTTTCCAAAAAGGAAAATAAGATAGCAGACATTGAATCGAAATGCCAACCGCCAGAGATTGTGAATCCGCATTCGTGGACTATCGACATCTCACAATGGACTGCCGGAAATGTGCACCAATGGTTATCGCTGCGGTGCACAACCAAAACAATTGCTTGTCATGCGAGAATTTTAATAGAAAGTGACGATAATATAGATCACGAAGTGCTAAAACCATTGCTGCGAAAAATTCGTAATTCTCTCAAGACGCCCACGTACATTGACACGGAAATGTAGTGTATTTGTAGTGTTTGTCATCAAAATCTTTGTTTTTCCCGCGCCATAAAGGTTTATTTCATGCTGGAACGTCGCGGTTTGTGATTTTTAATATCTTCCTGCACGTCTGTGTAGTCTTTCGATCCGCCCGAATCGCCTGCACCAATTTCCATTACAGGTGGTATAATGTATCTTGAAAATTTGAACTCGGGAACATGACGATTCTTTTTGTTCAAAAAGAACGGCATTGACGGCACTTTCTTCTGCTCGAAAAATTCAAGCCACTGGTTGCGTGATACGTCTGTAGGGTTGCAGTAAATTTCGTCATATGTCTTGTCTTGTATAGCCTGTGCAAGCAAAAATGTGTTGTTGTCCTCCCAAAGCCAACCAGTAACGAGGTCTGTGTATTTTATCTCAGCTACTACAAAACTGTACACTTGGCCATTGGTGAATTGCTTCAAGACTATACGCAGACAGTGCGTACCAGCATCCAAATGCAGCGACATGGGATTGCTTCGAGGCGTGTCACGTGCCATGATCATGCCGACCATGCGGTTTGGGGAACGTGGATTGTTGTGTTGAGGCAGGGCAGAATGGAAATCGGGGGGAACTGAAGCATTCCGACGCATGCCTGCATGCATGCGTTTCTGTTTGTCTTTTATAACTTCTTCTTGTCGAGATTTTACTCAAACAGCAGCTTTTCGTGCGAATTTTACCTCCAGACCACAGAAGGCATTTTTGGGGGAGCTTTTCCAGCTTTTCGTGCGAATTTTTGTGTGGTAGTAATTTTGTACCGGGATCAACCGACATTTGTTAGTCAAAGCTTTTCCAGCTTTTCGGCCGAATTTTTGTGTGGTAGTAATTTTGTACCGGGATCAACCGACATTTGTTAGTCAAAAATTGGCAAATTAGGAAGCAAGCAAGAGCTTGTATATATAGCAAAGAGCAACTATGCTGGTGATGGGTGTATGCAATCCTGCAGGAGAGAGCTCTGCTTACAACGGTCTATACTTCACAGACACAGAGCTGCGGGAACTTGCCGGTAATGGACGTCTTCGGAACGTGCCCGTGAAAGCAGAACACAGGGGGGAGGAATTGGGCACTGTCGTGTCTAGCTTTGTCGACGTAGCTGGACGTTTGAACTGCGTCATGCGCATTGCTGATGACACTGTAGAGGGAGCTATTGCAGCAGGACTCGTCAAGGACGGCATAGCCCGCGAGCTCAGTCTAGGTTATTCTGTAGACGTGGCACATTCTGAGAACAAACTGCGAGCAGGTGCAAAGAATGTCCTAGAAATTTCTTTGGTGCGCAAGGGCGCGCGCGACGCTTGTTTTGTAACAGCGTTTGAGGAGGAGGGTCAACAAACACGCTTCAGATCAGCACAGTTTCAGAAGCTTGACCCGTGGGCGTTTTTTGACCTCAATTAAAGTTTTTACCTTGCATGTGCGGGTCTGTATTTTTTGCGAGAAACAAACACTGCCTATATAAGTGTCTTCAGCATATGTCTCTACACGACATGCCTAGCATCGGCACAGCTACAGGGTCGCGTGTAGATTCTGCTGCAAAGCATATTATGGCTTGTAAGGTTGACTCGCGTCTGCTGGGACGCTGGCTGCTGAACCCGAGTTCAGCAGACCCCACAAGCTACATGCACACAAACAAGATGAAATTTTGTATGCACAAAGACGAGTTCGTGCTCAACACGACAAAGAAAAGAAACAATCAAGACAGCTCTGCAAAGGCGTATCCAATGGTCATAAGCACAGTTGGAGAAATGCAGGAATTGACAAAATTCTACATAAAAACTTTGTATGACAATATGACCGCATCTGCTTTTTTTAATCATCTTGACAAGGGCGACTCAGTGTTTTCTACTGGCAGCACTATTGGCAGCGCAGGAGGAATTGCAATTCCAGCAAACGATACAAGCGACAGAGTAATAGCCAATGAACAGATCAGAAACCTGCCGGAGTTTCGGTGTCAGGGAGTTGCTCTTGGACAGGCGTGGGCTAGTTACATGTCTGGAGACACTGTTGCGTCTGTGCTCGTTGGAGGCATGATGACAGTGCTGAACGGGCATTTTACTATGCACACAGGCGATGAAGTGCAGTGGTATTTCGACTTCGAAGCTGATATGTTCCAGCACGGTAGCACGCTTGACACACCAAACGGATTCCGCCCTGGGGGCGACATGTATAAGGAGTTGACGGGCAAACGCAAAAAAAGAGACGACTTTATGGACTCGCGGGTGTTTGGCACAGGTGGTGGCTATGGCAAATCGATGGGGGTAAAAGACACACGCTGCGTTGTGCGCATCAAGTCGTATCGCATGCTTAAGCAGGAAAACATGTATCATGATCACTTTGGTGACAAAACACGAATTTTCGCTAAGTGCATTAGCGGGGGTCGCCCGTTTGACATGGTAGATATTATGCTCATGACACAGTCTTCGTGATGATTTGTGCTGAGCCAAACAAGTGTCAAAGATTAGCAAAACCGGCATTGAATATTTAAGACTCAAGTTCGTATGGCTTCTTCGAACCCCAGTCACAAGCAGGAACACGGCGTAAACGAAAACAGATCAGAGCAGTTTATTACGGCGCGCAATGAACAAGGACAGTTTGTGCCGATGGGGGCCAGGGACTATGGGAGGGACTACGGCGCAAGTGGTAGCAAGGACTACGGTCAGAGTTCCAGCAAGGACTACGGGCAGAGTGTTAAGGACTCCGGCAAGGACTATGCAAGCACGGCGAACAAGAGCGAGGACAAGCACAGTGACGTAGGAAACATGCTGCGACACATAGAGACTCTAGAGGCGAAATTGGCAAACAAAGACAAGCAGCTACATGAAGCAACACAGCGCGTGGAAAAGTTCAGTGCGCGCACGCGTGAGGGTATGCAGAGCGCGCTTGATTCTTTGATGAAAAAATGGATGGATGCTTGTGAGACGAAAGACGAAAAGTGCAAAGAACAGTTTAAACACGGCATGGAAAAGCTCGTGCAAAACTCTGCAGAGGAGAATGGAGTTTGGCAGATGATCGTGGCTGCTTCTGCGTTGCACGAGAGGCAAGAACACGATCTCGACAAGCTGCGTATGGAAAACATTTCACTGAAGCAGCGCATTGATGGCCATTACGCAACACCTGAGTCGCGTACCGCTGGTGCCCTCGGTAAGCGAAAGGCAGAGGGAGAACCTCAGCAGGACGTTTCAAACGAAGCTGCAGACGATATGTGGGCCAGCTTTGCGAGCGAATGCGGTGCCTTTTGATG
>Ga0209357_1000040_pt1 | contig 40993 bp, 42 predicted proteins | sample LauGreFBDMM110SD_2_FD_187573 | JGI IMG/M metagenome (GOLD analysis project Ga0209357, IMG submission 187573) | Freshwater lake microbial communities from Lake Michigan, USA - Fa13.BD.MM110.SD (SPAdes) (version 3) | ecosystem: Environmental > Aquatic > Freshwater > Lake | place: Lake Michigan... | reverse complement strand
TGTACGGCAATGTATTCCACAAGGTGAGCATTAACTACTACCCACCACGTGGCGACAACAAAGAGGGCTGGGACAACATCGACATTTTCGGCTGGATGGGCTACCCCATGCAGATCAAAGTTGACTTCTTGTGCCGCGACTCTATTCTTGCTGCACCTCTTGCACTCGACCTCATTTTGTACTCCGACCTTGCACAACGTGCAGGCCTTGGCGGTATTCAAGAGTGGTTGTCGTTCTACTACAAGAGCCCACAAACTGCTCCTGGTCTACACGCAGAACACGACTTGTTTGTACAACTCGAGAAGTTGCACAACACCTTGCGCTGGATCATGAACGAGGACCAAATTACGCACCTCGGTCGCGAGTATTACGACCAAGCCTAATTAAGTGTTCTCGGCGCGGTATGTCGCGCTTTACGCGACGTTTTGCGCCGAGAAACCTGATTTTTCTTCAGGTGTTTCAACGCTGTCAACGTTCACAGCAAAATCTACTTTTTCGCTTCGCGGCATGAGCGCAAATATTGTCGTGCCGCCTGCAAATGTGCACGCCGCAACAGAGAGAACTGTATGTGAGGTCACCATGGTTGAAGCTGCGAGTCCTGTTACCAAGCCAATGAGAAAGCTCATGTTGTAGGCAAGGTCATAGGCGGCAAAAATTCGCCCACATGAACCTTTTAATGCATTGGCCTGAATGGTTGCATCGGAGCACACCCGCAGGTTTTGGAAACTAAACGCCATCACTACGACCGCCGCACAATAAACATAAAAGTTAGTCACGGTAATTGCAGTTAAAGCCGCCACGCTGGAAAAAGCGAAGGCAAGTAATGTCACCGTTCTGCGCGGAATTTTTTCGTTAATTCTTTCAGCGGTCACTGTTCCAACAAATGCCCCAATTCCTGCAGAGCCCAAAGTGACTGCGTAACCAGAAGCACCGATGTTCACCCGGTTATCTAGCAATAGAGCAATTGCGGAATAACTCACTCCAAGGAGATAGCGATGAGCACTGGTGGAAGCAATGGCAAAACGGGTCTTTGCCATACGCAGCTGCTGAAGTGCTGCTTTCCACGTCACTTTGTCTACTTCACTGCCCCCACCAAGCCAAGTGCGAACCGAATCAAATATATATGCGGCGGTGAAATGAAGAATAGCTCCAGCAAAAAATGCAGCAAAACCAACATAGCGGTAGAGCAAAGCTCCGCTGACAGCTCCAATGCTTCCTGCAATCATGCTGGCCATCAACATCACCGAGTCTGCGGCAACTAACTCATGTTGGCGTACAAGGTGACGCACTGAAGCCGCCCGAGCGGTATACAAAACTCGAGTCACACACATTGATAAGCCGAATAAAATATAGAGCATCACTGATGACTGCATATACGCAGCAAAAAATGCAGCCAGCATGAGTAACGAGCGAACTCCTTGCCCTGTTACCAAAATTTGACGTCGTTCAAATTTGTCTGCCACAAAACCTGCCAGCGGACCAGCAAGTACCAGCGGAAATGCTGATGCAATAACAGCTTGAATGAGCAAACGCGGTGTAGGGCCATCTTCGGATGCGAAAAGTAGTACTTGTGCGAACACTAAAGAGGCAAGGGCATCGGCAATTTGCGAAGTCACCTGCCCGGTAACTGCGAGACGAAAGTCGGGGTACTGAAAAAGTGTTCGACGCGAAATATGCAACTGAGCACGGCGACGAAAAAGCCTGATTCGTTTGTGGGGGGCAGTGCTGATTTTGCTCACACACTCAGCGTTGCTGATTAGATATTGAACAATGAGCGATTGCGGGAAACCTTTGGTGTACAGAATATGACGAGCGGGTGAATGATATTTACCGCTACCGTGTGCTTATGTCGCCTGCTCCTTTCACTCCCTCTCTACGAAAATCTCTTTATGCATTATTTGTCGACGCAGCTTTTATTTTCCTTTTCATATTCATAGGTACCCGCAATCACGACACCGACACCAACGCCGCTGGGGTCTTTTCTACTGTTGCCCCATTTCTCATTGGCCTCATTGTGGGTTGGGGCGCGTTGAGGGTATGGAAAGCACCACGCAAAGTTACAAACGGTGTTGGGCTGTGGCTCATCACCATTGTCATCGGAATGCTGCTACGACGATTCGCCTTTGATCGCGGAACTGCGGGCGCATTTATCGTGGTGGCCACCATCTTCAATGCATTCACTTTGATGGGTTGGCGTTTTATTGCCGAGCAACTGAGTGAACGTAAAGTATCGCAAAGTTGACTTTGAGTTAATTGGGGCTCGTCACCACAAATCTTCAGATAAAGATTCCGTCTTGTTCACGTAGGAGAGGGGAAACCGTCATACGCGTTTCCTAACTTCGCCTATGTGACAAAACACCACCACATCCCAAAACTCCGCCTCCTAGCAGCGGCAACGGTTCTCGTAGCCGGTTCACTGCTCAGCGCATGCGGTAGCGATAGTTCCACATCCGACTCCGAGACAACAGTTGATACAGCAACTATTGAGAGCACACTCGACACACTGACCGATGAATCAACAGAGGTTGCGGCCGATTGCCCAGCCGAAGACATCGTCACTGCAGCTAATGCTGAGGGAAAAGTGAACCTCATTGCTCTTCCTGACAACTGGGCTAACTACAAAGGTATTTTGCAGGCATTCCGCGACAAATACCCTGAAATTGAAAACCCAGTGGCAAACCCAGATGCTTCTTCAGCAGATGAACTCACCGCTGTGAAGACACTTGCTGGACAAGATGATATGCCAGACAATCTCGACGTAAGTCCTGCAATCGCTCAGCAAGTGGCAGATGAAAACCTTTGGGAGCCATACAAGCCATGCTTGTGGGACGAAATTCCAGAGACCCTCAAAGATCCAAACGGCAATTGGGTTGCTGCTTACTACGGCATTATGGCAATTGGTTCAAACTCAAAGATTGTGACCGAGGCACCAACTTCCTTTGCAGACCTGAAGGATCCAAAATTCAAGGGCCAAGTTTCACTCAACGGTGACCCACGTGAATCTGGTGCAGCTTTTGCAGCAGTAGTGGCAGCTGCGTTGGCCAACGGCGGCTCGTTCGATGACATTCTTCCCGGCATTGAGTATTTCGCCGAGTTGAAGAAGTCTGGCAACCTCACCGGTACCGACGTGACTGAAGCAACAATCTTGTCTGGCGAAACGCCAATCTGGATTGACTGGACCTACAACTACCCAGGTCTCGCTCCGAAACTTGTGGAGAACGGCATTGAAGCGTCTATCAATGTTCCTTCAGACGGTGTTTATGGCGGTTACTACGCACAAGGCGTTGTAAAAGCTAGCCCGCACCAGAACGCAGCGAAGTTGTGGATTGACCACATCATTTCCGATGAGGGTGCACTTGGCTACATCGAAGGCGGCGCTGTACCAGCTCGCTACGACGCACTTGTCAAGGCTGGAAAAGTTACTGAAGAGATGAAGAAGAATCTTCCTGCTCCAGAACTCATCGCATCCATTGCATTCCCAACTCAAGATCAAATTGCAAAAGCAAAAGAAGTCTTGACTGCTCAATGGGGAACACTTGTCGCCAATGGCTGATAAGTAATTACATCTAATGGCCCTAACAGGAATTTCGAGTTTGGGTCAATCAGATCCGAAGGGGGGTTCGCACACGCGAACCCCCCTTCAACGTTTTCAACTAACAGTGAAATTCAAACCAATCGGGCTCATTCCCTTTTTCGGGTTCGTCGGACTCTTTCTGGTGTGGCCTGCAATTTCATTATTTCGACTTGCAATTCAACCGACGAAAGATTCTGACATCAGTGCGATGCGTGAAGCAATCACTGGCGACTACCTCGATTCATTTATTTACACCATCAAACTAAGCGTGTTAACCGCACTCCTTGGCGTTCTCTTGGGCTCACTTCTTGCCGCGTCAGTACTGCGTATTGAGCGACCAAAATGGTTTCGTAATTTCATGACTAGCTTTGCTGGAGTTGCGGCGAACCTTGGTGGCATTCCGCTTGCATTCGCCTTTATTGCCGCCCTCGGCACACAAGGTCTCATTACAAAAATGATTGACTACTTTGGCGTCAATCTGTCTGATGCAGGGTTTCGCATTTCAAACTTTGCCGGCATCACCATTGTGTATTTATACTTTCAAATTCCACTGATGTTTCTCATTATGGTTCCGGCGTTCAACGGGCTTCGTGCTTCTTGGAGTGAAGCTGCAGCAAGCCTTGGTGCCGCACCTTGGCAATACTGGCGCTATGTAGGGCTCCCACTGCTCACTCCCGCTCTACTTGGAGGATTTCTCTTGCTCTTCTCCAACGCATTTAGTGCTTACGCCACGGCATACGCGCTCTCTTCTGGTGGAGCTCGCCTAGTACCGGTGCAAATTCGCTTTTTCCTACAAGGCAACACCATTACCGGAAAAGATAATTTGGGTTACGCACTCGCTGCGTGGATGATCATCATCATGCTCATCACCATGACGGGCTACTTGTTCGTTCGACGCCGCGCAGAAAAGTGGCAGCAATGAAATTCCTTGGAAAAATATGGTCGCGGCTCTACATCGCAATAGCAATTGTATTTTTTGTTGCCCCGCTCTTGTCTATGGCTCGCTTTGCCTTCCAGCGCATACCCATGATCTCTCTCGGCAAGGACAACTTGTTCAAACGTTGGACCATTGACGGACTACTCACAACATTGCGCGATCCAGAATTTTTACATTCTCTCTCAGTAAGCCTGAAGGTTGCATTTTTCACAGTTCTTGTAATTCTTTTCCTCATGGTACCCACTACGTTGTGGGTGCACTTGTCGGCTCCACGCTGGCGTGGAGTTGTAGAAACAGTGACAATTCTCCCCTACGTTGTTCCACCTATTGCCTTGGTTGTAGGCGTGAGTGGCACATACAGGTCTATTGCACCATGGTTTTTGGCAAGTAATTACTCGCTTGTTCCCTTCTACGCAATACTCGCCATGCCGTTTACATTCAGGTCGCTTGACGTTGGCATTAAGGCACTTGACTTGCGCACTTTGGTTGATGCCGCTAAGTCGCTTGGTGCATCATCTGGCCGCGTGATGTGGAACATTCTGCTCCCCAACCTGCGTACCAGCCTCATTAACGCTGCATTTCTGACATTCACGGTAGTTCTTGGTGAATTCACCATCGCGTCACTTCTTTTAAAGCGAACGCTTCCGATGTATATGGCTCAAGCACAAGGCAGCGAACCACAAGGTGCCTTAGGTCTAGGCCTCCTGATTCTCGTTCTCACAACAATCTTGTTCACATTGGTCAGCATCATTCGTAAAAAAGATTCAACAAGTATCAACGTGAAAAATATTAATGTTGGGATGGTTCCATAATGAGTGCTCTCGAATTCGTCAACGTCTCTAAGTCTTTTCGTGACGTAAACGCCCTGAGCAATTTCACAATTGCATTGGAACAAGGTGAGCTCGTCTCGCTCCTCGGACCAAGTGGTTGCGGAAAAACAACCGCACTGCGCATCGCTGCAGGCTTCGAAACTGCAGATACAGGCGCAATACTTCTTGGCTCGACAAACATCATCTCCCTCCCCGCTCATCAACGCCGCATGGGAATGGTTTTTCAGAGCTACAGCCTGTTTCCCCACCTCAACATCAGAGACAATGTGGCATTCGGGCTCAAAGTACGTGGTGTGCCTGGTGATGCACGTAAGAAGCGCGCAGAGGAAATGCTCGACCTAGTACGACTGTCCGATTTAGGGCATCGCATGCCCCATCAAATTTCGGGCGGCCAGCAACAGCGCGTTGCCCTCGCACGAGCTCTCGCAACCGAACCCCACGTGCTGTTACTTGATGAACCCCTGAGCGCTCTTGACGCCAAAATAAGAGTTGAGGTACGCGATGAGATTCGCCGGCTCAACAGAGACCTCGGTGTCACCACAATGTTCGTAACACACGACCAAGATGAAGCAATGAGCATCTCTGATCGTATCTGTGTAATGAACAATGGGGTTATTGAACAGACCGGTAGTCCGCGCGACGTATACAACAACCCCGCAACTTCATTTGTGGCCCATTTCGTTGGAAGTATCAACTCTCTTCCCAGGGGAAACACTCGTGTTCTTATTCGCCCCGAAAACTTGGTATTAGCAACCCATGACGAGAGTGCTCACTGGCGTGGCACCATCACAGACACCACCTTTGTCGGTGCGTTCACTAAGATTTCATTGGTTTTAGACAATGACAATAGTTCTGTGTCTGTACTAGCAATTTCGACACAAATTGACAACAACATTGCAATTGGAAAAAGTATTGGAATCAATGAGGCAACACGATGAATTTCTCTGCAGAAGAACTTGAGCATTTCAATTATCGAGGCTGGCTTCTCGTCGACACACTTTCTGCAGCCGAAACTTCTGAAGTTCAAAGCTGGGTAACCGATATCGCCTCTTGGTCTGACGACAACGGTGAATGGTTGCATTACAGGGAGCTCACTGAATACGGGCCAAAGCTCTGCAGAACCGAAAATTTCACGCCATTTCATTCGGGCATGCATGAATTCCTACGCGGTGGCCAAATGGTGGCGACCGCATCTGCGCTGCTCAACAGCGAAGCAGTGCTTTATAAAGAAAAGATCAACTACAAGCTTGCAGGTGGTGCCGGGTACTCCCCACATCAAGACGCACCCGCTTACCGCTTTATTGAAACTCACATTTCGTGCATGGTTGCAGTTGATGATGCCACAGAAGAAAATGGTTGCCTCGAAGTGGTCTCGGGTCTGCATCATGAGATTTTGCCAATGGACGCTAAAGGGTGTATCGACCCAACACTTGTTGCCACATTCCATTGGATGACCGTTCCTTTACGGGCTGGCCAAACATTGTGGTTTCACTCGCGCACCCCACACCGCAGCGGGCCAAACCACTCGCAAAATGATCGACGCGCTCTGTACCCAACCTATAACGCCCTCAGCGAAGGTGACCTGCGCAGTCGCTACTACGAGCAAAAGCTCAAAGAGTTTGCTGAATCAAAAGAAAATAACGAATCTGTACGTGTATCACTTATCGGAGATTTTGAAGGGAAACCCGTTCAATGAACGAATTTATTCACCACATTCACAATATTTACGGCCAATTTGGAAACAGTAAATACGACGAATTGATTAGCCAAACTGAACATGCAACCCAGTGCGCAGCATTGGCAAAAGCATCAGGAGCAAGCCTCGAACTCACTATTGCGGCTCTCTTGCACGATATTGGTCATCTCTTGGTCCTACAAAAAGGCAACGGCGTAGCCGACTTGAGTGTTGATGACGAACACGAAGCACTTGGCGCCCGGCACCTTGCTCCTCATTTCCCCAGTGGAGTAACTGCACCAATTGCATTACACGTTGCCGCAAAACGTTTCCTTTGCACTGCAGACGACACCTATTTCGACCAACTTTCTATCGGATCCGTTCGCAGCCTTGAAAAGCAAGGTGGCTTAATGACTCATCAAGAAGTCATGCGTTTCGAGCGATCACCATACTTTTCCAGTGCAGTCGAACTACGGCGCTGGGACGAAGCGGCAAAAGATGAGCACATCGTTGTTGATCTGTTCGACTCGTATCTTGAAATGATGGAGAGCATCATTACTTCAAGGTGAACGCGGTGTAGTCGGGAAACTTCTCTACCCATTCAATGCCAGCATCACCCAATGAAAAACCAATGGTGGCAAACGCGTCTGCCCACATGAGATGCGGGCCAATGACTGTCATCGATGAGAACTCAGGAGTCACCGGCATGGCGTCGTTTCCCCAAATATGTTGGCCGCGCTCGGCGATGCCAGATGTAGCAACGGCCCAATTTTCTGGAATATCTACATAGCTACGAATGCGCGAAGCGTCATGCGGGTCAACTATTCCTACACGCCATTTCTCGCCCGTGGCTTGCACGCCATGAGTTTGAATATCGCCGCCAATGCGTAAATAAAAATTCCGCAGGCCGACCTCGGCCAGTAAACGTACAGCTCGTTCCGCCGCCCAACCTTTTACAAAACCTGCAGGGTCAATTGAACCATCAGATCGCCGTGCGTTGAATACCCCGTTGCTTAAGTGCTCAAGCCACGTGCATGCATCGAGTACCTCCACCACATCTGGAGAGGCATCGAGCATGTGTAGTTCACCATTGTTAATGCGTGAAATTTCACTCGTCGCCAGAAACGTGGAAAACCGATCTTCAATATCATGTAGAAATACGCCTACCGATTCCCAAGCATCATCTGCGGTTTCTTGAGGAACTACATCGGCTATATGCACGCTGACAGCGGTGCCCATAGCCTTCGCTGCAAATTTAAAGCGTGCGTCAGCGCTCATTACGCAGGGTGAGCGTCGAGAATTGCTTGGAGCCCAGCGGTGTATGCACGCCATGAATCGGTTGCTCCCGACACGACCGCAATTTGTGCGTTCCCTGCCTCTGTAGCTTCTTGGTTGTACACAGGCAATGCAGATTGGTTAATGCTCAAAGATTTATCGTCTTCATTTGGATAATTCAAAACAGTCACATTGCACAGAACATTTTTCTTCGTAAAAGTTGCCTGTAGTTGCAGGCCACCCCATTTGAACACAGCAGTTGGCCCGGTGACAACATCACCATCACAGGTACCCGACCCTTCTACCGAGATCACTGGACTCGGTGCAAGAGTTGTATTTGTTGCCAAGGTTGACGGCGTCACTGCGCCTATCGCCCCTTCTAAGACGACCTCGCTACCCGGGTTATCGAGTTGTGAAATAAAGCCGACCCCAATAACGGTGAGAGCCACTGCGGGAAAGATCTGACGACTCAATGTTGGTTTTTTGGACACGACTACCACCAAGCCCTTTCGGCGTGAATATTTTCTACAGGTACGCCCGCTGCGCGGGCGCCTCGTTGCACAGCTTTCACCATTGATTCTGGCCCAGCAACAATGACTACACGTTGTGCGAGGTCGGGAACAGCTTTCAAGAGAGCATCTGCGCTGAAGGGGTCGGCAACTTTAAGAGTGGCGCGAGGTCCAACAAGGGTTTGAACGCTGCCATTTCGCGCCGTTGCCAGTCCTTCTATCCCTTTTACTTGTGACATTTCCTGTTCAGATGAAACGCGATACAAAACAATTGGTTCGTGTTGGGGTGTGAGCTGTTCAAGAAATGACATGACTGGGCCAATTCCAATTCCGCCCCCAACAAGAAGCACCTTCTCTGAATTCACCACATCGGGAGTACACACTCCATATGGACCTTCAACTATGACGCGTGTTCCCAGTGCAATATTTGTAAACGCATTGCTCGATTCGCCACGCGCTTTCACCGTGAAGCGCAGTCCGGCTGTAGTGGGTTGCGCAGATAACGAAAAAGGGTTCGACTGCCACCATCGCCCCTTTACCAATTGCCGTACCAAGTAAAACTGTCCACCTTGTGCTTTGGCTTTTCGCAAGTGCTTACCCGACAACACAACACTGGTAATGCCTTCCGCTTCGTGCGTTACTGCCGACACATGCAATGGCCGTGCAAGTGCAACAAAAAAGCGACCCCACCTACTCCAAATAATCCAGGCAACTAGGGCCACATGTATTGCCACCCAAAAACCACGCGCAAGTGCATCGTCGGCAAAGTCGGTACCTAAAACAATTTGATGCGAGAACGACGCTGCCAAACCGAAGTATGCGGTGAGATGCACGAAGTACCACATCTCATACGACAGTTTGTTGCGAAACCACTTCAACGAACTAATGGTGACGAGCAAAACAATGACCGAGCCAACTGAGGTGAGCGCCATATACGGCTCTTTACCAGTGAGCGATTGAATTGCGTTCATCGTTCCACTCGGAATTGCCCACGAAGCAACGCTGAACGCAATGTGCAAGGCAAGAAAAATTGCCATTGCCTCACCCAGTAGTCGATGCCAGTTGAACATGCGGTCGAGGCCGTATCGCCGTTCCATCAGTGGTGTGCGAGTAATGAGAATGAGCCCAAGAAGCCCAGCTTCACTGCATAGCAACCCAGTTAATTGAGCGAGTGACGTATAGGTCTTTGCTGCAGAGTCACCCAACGCTGTAACACCTCCGTGACGCGACCAAAGACCCACCACCACGAGAGTGAGAGCACCAATAATGGCGCCCACATCTGTGTCGAGTACCCGGCTTTCCTGGGGGGCAGGAAGCGGATGAACTTGCGACTCAGAACTCGTAGGGGTGGGTCTGGTCATGAAGGTAAAACTTATGCGTTATTTGATGGTGTAACAGTGACCGAACCCTGCATTGCAGGAGCACCGGGCATTGCATCACCATCGGCATCTGGGCCATGGCCCATGCCGCGACCCATACCTGGGCCACCGTGTCCACGAGGGCCACGACCTTCAGGGCCACCAGCAGGGCGAACAGTGTTCACCATGTCAGTAACACGAGTCTTAAACTCAGCAAGTTTCGCATCGGCTTCTGCCTGAGTGTGCTCACCAGAAGCAACCTCTTCATCGAGATGTGCTTTGAACTCAGCAACAAGCGCATCGGTCACTTTCGTGATGTCGACACCTTTAGCTTTCGCAACATCTGCCAAAGACTTCGTTGCAAGCTCGGTCTTTAACTCTTCAGCAGTGATACCAAGAACCTTGGCAGCAGCTTCAAGCTTCGCGCCACCCTTGCCTGGGCCACCCTTGCCACGACCTTCAGAGCCACCAGCAGGGCGAACATTGTTCACCATGTCAGTAACGCGAGTCTTGAACTCAGCAAGTTTCGCATCGGCTTCAACTTGAGTGTGCTCACCAGAAGCGACCTCTTCGTCAAGATGTGCTTTGAACTCAGCAGTAAGCGCATCGGTCACTTTCGTAATATCGATGCCTTTAGCTTTTGCGACATCTGCAAGTGACTTCGTAGCAAGTTCAGTCTTCAACTCTTCAGCAGTGATACCAAGAACCTTGGCAGCAGCTTCAAGCTTCGGGCCACCCTTGCCCTTGCCACGACCTTCTGGGCCACCAGCAGGGCGCACAGTGTTCACCATGTCAGTCATGCGAGTCTTGAATTCAGCAAGCTTCGCATCGGCCTCAACTTGAGTGTGCTCACCAGAAGCAACCTCTTCGTCGAGATGAGCTTTGAACTCAGCAACAAGCGCATCGGTCACTTTCGTAATATCGATACCTTTAGCTTTTGCAATCTCTGCAAGAGACTTGGTAGCAAGTTCAGTCTTCAACTCTTCAGCAGTGACACCAAGAACCTTGGCAGCAGCTTCAAGCTTCGAACCTTTTTCCTTGGCACCAGTACTTGACGCACGAACCGAAGGAACCTGGATGGTGTCTGACAGAGTTACTACTGCCGACTTAGCCAAGACAGCAGAACTACCTTGAACGTTTAATGGGGAGTTGTTTACTTGTGCACCGGCAAAGCCGGGAACTCCGAGAGCAAGGCCGGCAACCAAGCCACCGGCGATTCCTGCGGCCACACTTGCAGCAACAATGCTTTTCTTCAAGTTTGTCTTTTTCATTGGATTCTCCTGTGTTGGGGGGCGGGATGCCCTTTGACAAAAGACACTTTCGTCGTTCTTCTTATAGATTCTGTAAGAAGAGAGTAAGAGGTTCTTAAGAAATCGTCTCAAGTTTGTCTTAGTAGCCAAACCCTTACAAAATATGGGCCAAAAAACCTCGTTACGCCGAGAATACCTGCACCAACGTGTCGTGGAAACTCACTCCGCCACCCCAATCGGTATGTGCATCGCTCGTCAGGTCGTTCACATTGCCTGAATTCGCAAGGCTTGCGTCCCACCAGCCAAAGGGAACCGCCACTACGCCTACGGGTAAACGAGTACTAATTTTGACGGACAACAACATTTCACCGCGCTCGTTTACCACCCGCGCTGCTGCCCCACTACTTAGCCCTCTCGCAGCAGCATCGCTTGCACACATTTCTACGTAAGGGCCCTCTTCACGTGGGCCGTGCTGTGGCAAATGCGAATAGCTGGTGTTCAAGAAACGTGTGTGCTGTTTTGGCGTCAGCATGACCAAAGGAAACTCGACCGAACCCTTGCGCGACGATGACTGCACGTATGTAGGAACAGATGGCAGACCGCGAGACGCAAGATCTTTGCTCATCAACTGCGCTTTGCCCGATGCGGTACCAAATATGCCGTCAGAGAAAAGAACTTCATCAATGTTTGGTAATGGAACAAACCCATCACGCTGCAATTGTTCAATATCTAAACCATGCAGTGCAGATGAAATGAGCGAGTCATCGCTTTCAAACAATTCGGGTTCGGTGTAACCCATTGCAGTTGCAAGACGTCGGAAGAGTTCAGTGTTCGGTACGCACTCGCCCACGGGTGCAATTGCTGCTTCATTCCAACCTAAATACAAATGCCCCCATGCCGGCACCACATCGCGTTGTTCTATTTGCATTGCTGCAGGGAAAATGACGTCGGCATATTTTGCGGTATCGGTGAGAAACTGTTCACTCACCACGGTAAATAAATCATCGCGCATCAAACCTTCGCGAGTCAGTGCACTGTTCGGACAAGTAAGAACAGGGTTGCCATTCCATACATAAAGCACCGTTACCGAAGGCGTCAAAGAAGCGTCAGTAAGTACTTGGCCAAGTTGCGTAAAAGGCAATGCCCGGCGTGGTTTTCCTTGTGCAAGGTGCTCGGCGTCGAATACCGAATCATCAACAAAGTCGTTGAACCACGAACCCACACTGCGCGATAGCCCGCCACCGCGATGCTTCCACGAACCTGTGAGCGTTGGCAAGCACGCCATAGTGCGAAACAACATTGCGCCATTTTCTCTATGCTCAGCGCCAATCATGGTGCGAATAAATGCGGGTCGTGCGGTGGCGTACTCACGCGCAAAAGTTTCAATGTCGACAGCAGATACACCACACTCTGCTGCTGCGCGCTCGGGTGTCCACTCTGCAACTTCTGCTGCAAGTTCCGCAAAGCCTTCGGTGTATTGTGCAACAAACTCATCGTCACACAATTCATCACGAAAAATGACATGCATCATCGCGAGCATCAATGCCGTGTCGGTGCCGGGAAACGGTTGGATAAACCAATCGGCTTCGTCGGCAGTAATGGTGCGAATAGGGTCGACCACAACTACCCTCGCGCCCTTGCTGCGCGCCTCTTCAATAAATGGCCACAGGTGTCTGTTGGTGAGCCGTGTATTGGTTCCCCACAACACGATGTACTGCGCATCAACAATGTGCATGGGGTTGGCACTACGCCCAGAACCAGTGGTTGCTACGAATCCGTTCTTCGCAACACTTCCGCACAGTGCACCCGTGGTGACCGAAGACCCCATTCGTGCAAATAGTCGACGATCGAGCGACGACATTTGCAAGAGACCCTGATTACCTGCCGATGACCACGGCAACACCGTTTCGCCACCATGCGCATTTATTCCCTCATGGGTCTTTTGTGCCACAAGCGCCAATGCTTCACTCCACGTAGAGGTGCGAAAGACACCTTCACCTTTTGCGCCATGGCGTACCAACGGCGTTGTAATACGTTGAGGGCTGTATACCCGCTCAACAAAATGGTTCACCTTGGGACACAGTTCCCCTGCAGAGTATGGGTGAGCAGGGTTTCCGCGCATTTTTACCGCCACCCCGCCTTCCACCGTCACTTGCCACCCGCATGAATCGGGGCAGTCATGATGGCAGGTGCCAAGTACAAGCGTTTCCTGTGTCACCTGCCCATCTTGGCACCTCGTTATGCTGAACCGCAGATGATTTCTTTACTAGCAGCCGAGCGAGCAACCGGAGCCTGGAACTGGCTGCGCGATGAAGGGCTCCTCATTGTTGCCATCACTTCCGGGGCCTTCTTTTTCACCCGAGCCATTGGGCTGGTATCGAACTACCAAGCCGAACGCCTGAAACGCCAGCGAGCTGCTGCCAACCCGCTCGACCACAACGCTATTGGCGCCTACCAAGGCGCTCTCCTTGGTGCCGCCCGTTGGGGTATCAACTTCACCATTGCCACAGTGGCCTTTGTATGGGCGCTCCTGCTCCTCAACTTGCCGACAGCTGCAGTGGTCCCGTTGGTATCCATTGTGGGTGCGGGTCTTGGATTTGGTGCTCAGCAAATTGTGGGCGACGTACTTGCCGGCATCTTCATCATTTCAGAGCGCCAATTTGGCGTAGGCGACGTGGTTCGCGTGGGGCCGCTCATACCCGTGGGCTGGATTGAGGGCCGTGTTGAGGAAGTTACCTTGCGCGTTACCAAAATTCGCACCTTCGATGGCGACCTCGTCACCATTGCCAATGGTGGCCTGCGCCAAACCGTCAACCTCTCGCGCGACTGGGCACGCGTGCTCATCAACATTCCTGTGTCGCGCGAAGCCGACCTCGATGCCGCTATTGAAATGCTCAACCGCATTGGCCACGACATTTCTCACGACCCCGACTGGGCGCCACTCATTTTGGAACAGCCTGTAGTTTCGGGCGTAGAAGACATTGGCGCTGAAACTATTGAACTGCGCTTCGCTGGTCGCACACTTCCTGCTCAGCAATGGAAAGTAGCTCGCGAAATTCGCCACCGCATTGCTATTGAAGGTGCCCCATGAGACGCATAGGTCGCGCCACCATTGCCTCTGCAGTTGTCTTTGGGGCTTCAATCACTACCTGGACATTGCAACGCCCCAGTGACCCACCAGCGCCGGCAAGCATTCCGTGGCCCGATGTGAGTTGGGTCATTGTGACCACCACCTCTACGCTGCCCAAAGAGAAACCAAGCGAGCCCGAGACGACCTCTACAGAAGAAAAGCGCGTGTCGACAACTGTTGAAACAACAACCACTGTTGATGCCTCTTCAACTGTGCCTGAAACGCAAACTACCGCAGTAGCTGAAATCTCACCAGAGACCTCAACCACTGCGGTAGCAGCTAATTAATTCGTATTACTAGTTCAGTACGAAGTACTTATGCGCCGATCTTGGCAGCAAGTGTCTTGGCAATTGCAACCAAGTTGTCTGGCAATGCTGCGTAACCCTTGATTTCAGCAACTGCTGGTGCACAAGTGTCAAGTACGTAGAGGACGTAGCTCTTCGCAATTGCATTGTTTGCGGCTGTTCCAAAAGCAGCAGTGTTGGCCATACCGTACGATACAGCTGTGATTGGGTAAGCGCCTGCAACTGTGTTGTCGTATTTAAAGGTAACAATGCCGGTTGTTGAGTTGATATCTGCAGCACCAACTGCAAGCTTTGCGCCTGCAGAGCTACCTGCGAGATACTCGCCTGCACCATTTTTGATCTTCGCTGATTGGATTGACTTGCCAGCAGTTTGACGCTCGTTCACGAACGAAGTTTCTGCGTAACCAATTCCACCATTTTTACCCATGACGCCGTTAGCAACACCGTCGTTACCCTGAGCAGCAACGAATGAACCATCGGTTGGCACTGTTCCTGGGAACGCAGTGTCGAATGCATCGTTAGTCTCTTTTGTCCAAATAGTTGGCTGAGACTTGTTCAAGTAGTTAGCAAAGTTGTTAGTGGTACCTGAAGTATCTTTGCGCTTGTACACGGTGATTGGTGTGGCGGGAATTGTTACTGATGTTGCATCTACCGACACGGAACCAATGAGGGCCTTGTCGAGAGTAATGGAATACACAGTTCCAGCAGCGTAAGGAACCGACAACGTAATTTTGCCAACTTTTGGCTTCTTGTTGTAGATCTTCTTCACGGTCGTTCCACCATCAGCACTTGAGGTGATGACGAGGTTCTTTGTTTTGCTGGTCACAGCCTTTGAAGTCAACGTTGCAACCAAGGTTGCTTTTGTTGCACTCTTTTTTGCCAAAGTGAATTTTACCTGACCATTCAAACCAAGAAGTTGTGGCTGAGCAGCAACTGGGTTGTCAGCAAGAATTGCTGGGTCATTCCACGTCTTGATTTGAGCAGCAAAGATTTTTGCAACGGTTGCAGATGACATTTGCAAAACGGTGCCAGCAGGCTTTACGCCTTCAAGGTTGTACGCAACGTTAATTGCGCCGGAAATGAGTGGCAAGAAAACGAAGTTTGTGGCTGTGCGCGATGCACCACCGGATGTTGCTACGGCAGTTGTAATTTCCGAGGTCTTCCAAACTGAGTCTGACATTCCGAACGTGTAGTCGTTCTTGAAAAAGTTAGCCTTACCAGTTCCCGAGCCAACGCCGGTGTAGTCGACTTTATGGCCAGCTGAGTTTGCGGTGCTGTCACCAGCGAACGAAGCGCGGCACGATTCCATAAGGTTGAGTGGGAAAGTTGCACCACCGGCAACAATTGTTGCTGCAGATGCTGCAGTGATCCCGAAAGATCCAACAATTGCTGTAGCCGCAAGGCCAACAACAAACTTCTTTGACAGTTTCATGTATGTATATTCCTCCGTATAGGGGTTGGTTACCAGAGGAACCTACGAGATCAATGAAAAGCCAAAAGGTTGTTTGAGTAACGCTTTGGGGTGCCCAAAGTTAACTCTGAGCAAACTCGACTGAGGTCAGCCGAAGCGCCCCTGCACGTAGTCGGCCGTGCGCTGATCGGAAGGTGAACTAAAGATCACAGAGGTACGGTCGGCTTCTACAACCTGGCCAGGCCCACCGTCAGACAAGAAGAATGCACAGAAGTCGGAAACGCGAGCTGCTTGTTGCATGTTGTGCGTAACCACCACAATGGTCATGTCGGCAGACAACTGCACAATGGTTTCTTCAACCTTCAAAGTAGAAGCAGGGTCGAGCGCTGAACAAGGCTCGTCCATTAACAACACCTTTGGCTTTACAGCAAGAGCACGGGCAATGCACAACCGCTGTTGCTGACCACCAGAGAGTGAAGAACCCGACAACTTCAAGCGATCTTTTACTTCTTTCCACAAGCCGGCACGGGTGAGGCACTCTTCCAGAAGACTGTCCTTGTCTTGCACCTTAATATTGGCGAGTTTCAAACCTGCCAGAACGTTCTCGGCAATGGTCATTGACGGAAATGGGTTTGGCTTCTGAAAAACCATGCCCACTTTTAAACGCATTGCAGTGACATCGACCTTTGGACCATAAATTTCTTCACCATCCAGGAATACCTCGCCGGCCATTGCGGCGCCTGGAATGAATTCGTGCATGCGGTTGAGAACGCGAAGGAAAGTTGACTTGCCGCAACCAGAAGGCCCAATAAGACCTGTCACGCTATTTGCCGGAAAATCTAAGGAAACATCTTCCAACACGTGGTGCTTGCCAAACCATACGTGGATGCCTTTAGTTTGCAATCCGTTCGTACCCACACGACCTTCGTCCAAAGCATTTCCTCCTGTTGCGACATTCGTATTAGTGGTATTCACTACGAGGTTGATGTCTTCATTTTCCATGGCGCTACTTCCTTGACCCTCTGCCCGCAAGACGAGCAATTATAAAGAGAATAAAAATAAAACTGAGAAGTACTGCTGCTCCACCCCACGCGCGAGTTAGTGCAGTATCGGTTCCTGTGGAGAAGTTTTGGAAGATATACATAGGCAACGACGCAAGCGGTTGCCCAGTTACTTTCAGTGAGTACACCGCAGAGTAATACGCCGTCAGAATGAGCGGAGCAGTTTCACCAGCAACACGCGCTAGGCCAAGCATTGAGGCAGTAATGAGACCTGAGCGCGCAGTTGGCAGCACGATGCGAAAGGTCGTTGCCATTTGCGAGGCCCCAAGCGCGTAGGCAGAACTACGCAGGTCGTCTGGTACGAGTTTTAAAACCTCTTCAGAAGTTCTTGCCACTGTTGGCAACATGAGAATGGCCAGCGAAATAGCACCGGCAAAACCGCTAAAGCTGTAACGCGACACCACCACGGCATAGACAAATAGTCCTGCCACAATTGATGGCACGCCACTCATTGACTGCACAATGACTCGCACAAGACCGCTGAGTTTTCCCTTGACTTCCGTGATGTACAAGGCCGTCACAATGCCAAATGGAATGGCGATGACCGATGCGATCAGCAAAATAAGAAGTGAGCCCACTAACGCGTGTGACAACCCGCCCATTCCTAAATCGTCATCGCCTGCTGTGTAAGCCATGTCGTGGGTGAAATACCCAAAGTAAATTGCAGACGCACCGCGTTTGAAAACAGTGAACAAAATAGATGCCCACGGAATGAACGCAGTAGCAAAACCTGCAGTTACCAAAGTGGTCATCACTTTGTCAACTGCTTTCACTTTGTCGTGGCGCATGCCATCGACGAAAGAAACGACGATGAAAGACAACACAAAAGCAAAATAAAAACCGAGAAGCCCGGCAAGCCCTGTAAGGAGAACTACTACCGATGCGACCACGCCGGCTACAACAGTTGGGCGCACCATGTCACGAACCGATTGACCTCTGTTTACCCAAGGCTTTCGCGGCTGAACTTCCTGCATTATTGATGAAGTTGATGTGTCGCTCATTGTGCAACCTTTGAGGTACGAGAAACGATGATGGATGCTCCGAAGTTCACCAGCAAGGTGAGCGTGAAAAGTACAAGGCCAGCAGCCATGAGCGCCTTAATTTCAGATGGGCCAGCCTCACCAATGCGACTTGCAATGAGCGAAGCGACGTTTCCACCAGCACTTGCCAATACTTGAAACTTCACTTCGAACACAAGGTTAAGCGTGAGAAGTACGGCCACTGTTTCCCCGAGTGCACGACCCAAGCCAAGCAACATTCCACCTATCAGACCACTTCGGCCGAATGGCAAAACTACGGCTTTTAGTGCTCCCCAGCGAGACCCTCCAAGAGCATAAGCCGCAGAAATTTGGTCTTGAGGAGCACGTGAGTACACCTCACGCGTTACCGAACTGGCAATGGGGATAATCATGAGCCCAAGTACTAACGCAGAGATAAATGGGGATGCATCAAAGTTCTCGACATCAACTTTAAAAATAGGAATCCAACCAAAGTATTTATTGATTGTTTCGGCCCAACCAGCGGCATATGGCATGAGCACTAAGTAGCCCCACAAACCATAGATGATGGATGGAATGGCTGCCATGAGGTCGAGAATGGAAACAAGAACCGCGCGAAGTTTTTTTCCAATGTAGTACTCAAGGAAAAGCGACGTACCAATGACAAAAGGCAATGCAAGAATCATTGCCATGAGGGCAACAATGACGGAGCCAACAAGCATCGCAGCAACGCCGAACGAAGCTCCTTCTAGCGATTCGCCAGAGCCAGCATCCCAAGTTGACGAAGTGAGAAACCCAAAACCAAACTCTTTGAATACTTCAAAGCCACGGAAGAGAAGAAAACTTGCAATGAGTGCCAGCACCACGAAGGCGAACATTGCACCGGCGGTGACAACTGCTCGGAAGCGTTTATCGGATGCGTTTCTTTGGTTGGTGATGGCCCTCCGTGGAGGCCCATCGGCCGTTGGCTTGTCAACGGTGGCAATAGACATAAGGGAAGTTTCTCAGTACAAAGAAGTGGCTCGCTTACCCCTTAGTGAACGCAAGGTGAACGCCCCCTTACATTTAAGGGTTTTCGGCGCCGTATGTACCGCGAATCGCAACATTTCGCGCCGAGAAATGGGCGCGTACTTTCCTACTCCGCCAGTTTTGCCTGAAGGCTTGCCTTCACTGAGTCCCATTCCTCACGAATGATGGAGTACGTAGCCGTATCGCGAAGCCCGTTGTTCGCGCCGTCGGTTGAATGCTTGTGATGGCGCAACGTTCCTTCGTACTGTGCGCCTATGCGTTCGATATTGGCTCTTGACTGTGTATTACGGGCATCGGTACGAAATACAACGCGTTGTACCCCCCATGTTTCAAATGCGTAAGTCAACATCATCAATTTTGCCTCAGTATTTACTTGAGTACGTTGTGCGTCGTGCGACAGCCATGTTGCACCTATCTCAACTGCATCAGGAAAATCACGTGTGCTCGGGTGACCAGTTGCATCGGGCCAATACTCAAGATTCAAAAATCGTGTTGACCCCACCACCGTGTCGGGAGAATCAATGCGCACAGTTGCAAACGGGTGCGCAGTTCCGGCTTCGAATGCTGCAACTGCAGCACTGATATAACGAGTGATGTCGGCTGTGGTTGGTTCGGGCACCCAGGTGTATTGAAAACTCTCACGCGAACCTGCGGCAGCCGACAATAAAGAGCGTACGTGTGCATTGGTGAGTGGCAAGAGGCGCACAAAACGACCCTCAAGTGTGATGGGGGTCAAGGGTGCGGACATCCCTTGAGCCTACGAGCGAATGCTCAACACTTCTTTTTATTTCTCGGCGCAAAATGTTGCAAAATGCGATACATACGGCGCCGAGAACACTTTGGGTTACGAGAACACTTTGGGTTAGAGGGAGACGGGGATGACGGCGAATTGATTCACGTCAATGAGCCCATGGTCGGTAATGCGTAGGTCGGGAATGACCGATAGCCCCAGGAACGACAATGCCATAAATGGCGCATCGAGCGTGATGCCGAGTTCACGAGCTGCTTCCACCACACGGTCAATTTCTGCGGCTACTTCTAGCAGTGGCTTTGGGCTCATAAGGCCAGCAATGGGCAATGCAACTTCAGCAACTACCTTGCCGTCGACCACAACCACTTGCCCACCACCCATTTCTGCAACGCGCGCAATGGCGACCGACATGTCGCCAGGGCCACTGGCATCGCGCGCACCCACCACCATGATGTTGTGCGCATCGTGTGCGACGGTTGATGCAATAGCGCCGCGCTCAATGCCGTAGCCCGACACATATGCGAGTCCAATGCGGCCTGTTGCCTTATGGCGCTCTACAACAGCAATACGCGCAATGTCGTTTGCCTCATCGCTGACATCCAAAATGAGTGACTTTGTACGGACTGTTTTTGAAGTAACACCAATAACACGTGCTTTGCCATTTGTTGGTTCTTCAATGGTGAGCTCTGCTGCTGATGGCACATGATGTAAGCGCACGCGGTTGTACAAACTTTGTGGTGCTTCCAAAACAGGAACCGCACCTGGCTCTATTACGCCATTACGTGCAACAACTTTTCCGCGCTGCAAAACAAGTGCGGGTTTGAAACCTTGCAGCGTGTCGAACACGGCAACGTCGGCCTGATAGCCCGGCCCCAGTTGACCCAAGTGAAAAAAGTTGTGATACATGGCGGGAAGAAATGACGCAACAATGAGTGCGTCAATTTCATTGAGGCCACCTTCAACGGCTAAGCGCAGGCAATGGTTGATGTGCCCTTCATCGCGCAATAAGTCGGGTTCGCGGTCATCGCTGCAAAACGCAGTACACATGGGTCCATGGCTAAGCACAGTGGGCAAGAGTTCTAAAAGGTCTTGACACACAGAGCCTTGGCGCAGAAAAACCCACATTCCCTTTTGACGCTTTTCATGCGCTTCATCGAGTGCGAAACATTCGTGGTCGCTTTCAATACCTGCCGATAAATATGCGTCGAGAGCGCGGCCTCGTAAACCGGGCGCATGACCATCGACCTTGCGCCAACCGGCCGAAGCGATGATGTCGCGAAACATGGGGTCGCCATTAATGACGGCTGGATAGTTCATTACTTCTGCAACGCCAATTGCACCTAGTTCATCGATAATTGTTTTTACATCGGCGGCGGAAAACGCAGCACCCGCACTTTCAAATGGAGATGCCGGCACGCATGATGACGCAGCGACTCCAAATGTGAATGGCATTTTTTCTGCGGCATCAACAAGCGCACGTATTCCTTCTAGGCCTGCCACGTTGGCAATTTCGTGTGGGTCGGCAGCAACCGCGGTGGTTCCATTCGGCAACACAGCTTTTACATATTCATCGACCCAGAGTTTTGACGACTCTAAATGCATATGTGCATCGACAAAACCAGCAACAAGCGACGCGCCATCGACATTGATGACCTCGTGAGCATCGCGCTCTCCCCAACCCACAACTACTCCATCGGCAATGGCGAGGTCGGTGGTGACCCATTCACGTGTAGCTGGCGAGAGCACTCGCCCACCTTTCAACAAAATGTCGGCGGGAACATCGCCTCGAGCGGCTGCTAATGCATGAAGTGAAACAGGTGGGCGTGCCATATGGAAACGATAGTGGACGTTGCGATCACATAGGGTGAGACGCATGGGATTACGTGACGGAGACGGATGGGTGCGCTGCGATTGCGGAGGCCACCATTGGGGTTTGTACGGTGCTGCTGGGTTGCTCTTGGTACGCCGCGACACGCCCGAGCCCCAGGTGCTCTTACAGTTACGCGCTAACTGGACCCACGGCGGCGGCACATGGGCGTTGCCCGGCGGTGCACTCGACTCGCATGAAGACTCTATTGCTGCGGCAAAACGTGAAGCATTTGAAGAAGTGGGCGTGCATGAACATCACCTCACTGTGGTGCATACCTATTCCGACGACCACGGCCCATGGCGTTACGACACGGTAATTGCACACTGTCATGGTGATGCCAATGCCAGCATCGCAAATGCTGAATCGGCCGATTTGCACTGGGTACATATAGACGCGGTGCACACCTATGAGTTGCACCCTGGGTTTGCATCATCGTGGCCCGACTTGCACCCACTTGTTGTGGCTTCTCTCGAGTGAGCACTTCTACAACTCATAGCGACTATCGCATGAGTCGTAACGATTGGTTACTGCTGCTGATACCTGGCCTCATTTGGGGTTCAAGTTTCTTTTTCATTGCCGAAGGGCTCGACGCCTTTCAACCTGCGCTCATTACGCCCTTGCGCGTGCTTTTTGGTTTTCTTGCACTCATCGCACTCCCTCAATCGCGCAAGCATGTTCCGAAAAAAGATCTTCCTTCAATTGCGCTACTCGGCGTGTTTTGGATTGCAATACCACTGAGCCTTTTTCCTTTCGCTGAACAACACGTGTCGAGCAGTGTGACAGGCATGTTGAATGGCGCTACACCTTTATTTGTTGCAGCAGTTGCTTCGCTCATGCACAAACGCTTTCCACATCGCAACCAAATACTCGGGCTACTTGTTGGATTCTGCGGCGTCTTACTCATTGCAATTCCCACGGCGAACAAAACAACGTCAAGTGCATTTGGTGTCATGCTCATTATGAGCGCCTTGTGCTGCTACGGCATCGCGCTCAACCTTGCGGTGCCGCTTCAACAAAAACATGGAGCCCTTCCCATTATTGTTCGCGCCCAAGTAGTGGCCTTCGTTCTCACCGCCCCCTTTGGCATTGCTGCAATACCCAGCAGTTCCTTTGCCTGGCATTCGCTTTTCTCCATGGTGGGGCTCGGGGTTGGCGGCACTGGAATTGCCTATGCGCTCACCACCACCTTGGCGGGCCGAGTGGGCAGTACTCGCACCTCGGTGACCACCTACATCATGCCCGTGGTGGCTTTATTCCTCGGAGCAGTCATTCGTAATGAAGCGGTGGCTGCGTTATCGCTTGTTGGTTGTGCCGTTGCCCTAGTTGGAGCTTTTCTCACCAACCGCACCCGCAAGTAGACCACCTGGCTTCAGTTTCACTAAGGTCGCATTATGAGCGAACTTGTCATTCCACGCTTCGGCGAACTCTTGTCTCCATACATCTCACAGGTTCCACCAGAAATTACCCCGCGTTTCCTTGCGCTACTTGAGCGTGGTGCAGCATCGCGCTATCGCGGTTGGGCCGAAATGCTTCCCGAACATGCTGAAGGTCTCATGAAGTGTTCAGAAGCAGAAGACGAAATTGCAAACCGTATTGAAGGCGCATTTTATTTAGACGAATCGTTGCGCGAGAAGCTGGAAGCTCCACTCCCCGGCGCACTCGATACGTATTACGAAGTGTTCGCTCAATTTTCCGTATGGGATCAGCTTCGCATTCAGGCCAATGCTGAACGACAGGGCGCAGGAGCATGGCAACGTATTGCAGGCACACACCCCGACCCACAAGTGATTGAAGTTTTGAATTCGTGTTCAGCTCTTGAGTTAGAAAGCGCCGACTACATGGATGCACTTATTGAAGCCCACGCACCGGATCGTGTTTCTAACTAAATAGAGCTGGTGGAATTTCAGTTTCGCCGGCTTCAATTCCAGCGATAATTCGCTCGGCAACCGACGCTGGGCTCAGGCCCTCTTTCATTGCAGGTGCTTGACCGTATAAAGGTCGTGTAGCTAAGCCCGTTTCGGTATGTGGAGGGCGTGCGTCGAGAACGCTTATTTTTCTTGATCGCAACTCGCGGCGCAACACTGCACAACTTGCCGACAGGCCTGCTTTTGCTGCGGTATACGCGGCCATTCCCAACGTTGCAAAATCGACCACGGCTCCTGTAATGACCGTGATGTTTCCACCTTCGCGAATGTGCGGTACAAGATCATTGAGCACCTGCAACGGCGCTACCAGGTCGACATCAATGAGTTGTGCAAGATCGGTACTGTTGAGGGTTCCGTGAATACCAAAACCTACGACCCCACTAGCAATAATGACGCCATCAACACCATCGTGGGCAACAACAAGCTCGCACAACTGGCGGCGCGCATCTTCGTTCGTAATATCGAGTCCGAAGGGGCCACTCTTGGCAATTGCAATCACCTCAGCGCCCTTCTCATTCAAGGCTTCAACAAGCGCGTTGCCGAGTCCTCCACTTGCACCAATTACGAGAAATCTGTGGTGACGCATTTCAGTCATTCGGTGAGTCTTGTTGGTAGTGGTTGGCTAACACGAACCGTGCGCCAACCACTACCCGACAATTTTTTTAGAACAGCCCGTCTGTGAGCATTGGCCCAATAACGCGTACACCTGCTTCTGCATTAATAAGTGCTGCGAACATCACCAAAGCGCCACCGGCCATTGAGATGTTTTTGAAAAATGCAATTTGTTCCATTTGCTTTTGCTGTGGGTCTGTTTGTGTCCAGAAGTTGTGAAACATCACAGCCATAATGACGAGCAGAACAGCCAGCACTAACGCACCAAGATCGGCATATACGCCGAGAATGAGCGATGCTGCTGCCAACAAGAATAAAACGCCAGACAAAATGACTGATGCTTTTGCTGCGGGAACTTTCTTGAACTGGGCATAGCCAGTCATGTGTTCGGCTTTAGTGATGTGATTAATGCCCGACGCAACGAAAATAAGCGCGAACAAGACACGTCCAATAACGAGTACTGCATCCATGGGATCCTCCAAATAAATGAATAACCCCGCCTAGCGGCAGATTAGTTACTACTTCGGCTGATATCCGCCATGCTTCGTGCCAACCGATGGAGGCTCATACAAATACGGAGCTGGAAGCTCCATACCTGCATCGGCCAAGCGCCAGCCCCATTGGCTGGAAACAAGCCAATGCTTGGCTTTCCAGGTTCCGTCGTCATCAGGCACAAAAGTAGCTTCGTAAACTCCGCCCTGATTTCCCCACGCCATGGTGGTGACAAAATAAGCAGTTACCTGTGCTTTTGTGGCACTTTTATTCACCACAACCGACACGTTGGTGGCGTTGTGGCGATGACCATCGGCCTTAATAGGGCCGTACACCGCACGAATTTTTTCCTCAGTGTCGAGCAACAAGTTCTGACCGCTGCCTGGCGGATAATTAGCGACTTCAAGCACCACGTTCTTGGTGAACACTTCATTGATGAGCAAATCGATATTATTGTTGTCGATTGCATGAAAATAGCGATTAAATGCGTACCGAACTGCTTCAGTTGCTTCAAGACGTGCAACACGCTTTTCTAGATCACTGCTCATTGGCCCCCCAGTATTGGTGAATAATCCCATAATAAGCCAAGTTCACACCGAATGGTGAGTTGGAAATGCACAGTAGAATTGCCTAGTGCCACCTCAGGAACACGCAAAAGACGCTACCCAGCATACGCAAAAGCTCAATGCGCAGGTCGTTGTACCCAATAACCGAGATGATTTTGACAATGCCCAACGAGGTTTCATTGCGCAATGGCCAGGAGGCCGCATTGAAGACGCCAAAGGCCGCATGGTGTACGACATCAGCCGCTATGAGTTCATTACGAAAGGCTCTCCTAGCCCCAGCACCGTCAACCCGAGTTTGTGGCGTCAAGCGCAGCTGAATGTCATTCATGGACTCTTTGAAGTAGCCCCCAATGTGTGGCAAGTGCGCGGCTACGACCTTTCAAACATCACTTTCATTGCGGGCACTACCGGCTGGGTTGTGATCGACCCACTCACAAATGAGAACACCGCCCGTATTTCACTCGAACTCGCCAACAAGCATCTAGGTGCCCGACCCGTTACAGCTGTGATCTACACCCATTCTCATGTAGACCATTTTGGTGGTGTGCTCGGTGTTACCACTCAGGCCGAGGTTGACGCTGGCAAATGCAGGGTCATTGCCCCTGAAGGTTTTTTGCATGAAACAGTGTCAGAAAATGTCATTGCTGGCCCCGCCATGGCACGACGTAGCGGTTACCAGTTTGGCTCGCAGCTTCCTGCAGCAGCCACTGGCCATGTTGATTCTGGTTTAGGAAAATCAGTTCCCCTCGGTGCATCAGGGCTCATTGCGCCTACAGAAGACATCACACATACAGGTGAAGAACTTGTTGTCGATGGCGTACGCATTGTTTTTCAACTCACGCCAGAAACTGAAGCACCTGCGGAAATGAATTTCTTCTTTCCCGATCATGGATGGTTGTGCATGGCCGAAAACTGCACACATACCATGCACAACCTTGTGCCCATTCGCGGTGCGCAAGTTCGTGATGCACTCAGTTGGTCGAAGTACATCAATGAAAGCATTGAACTCTTTGGCGAAAATACTTCGTTGATGTTTGCTTCTCACCATTGGCCACGATGGGGAAACACCGACATTGTTCACTTCCTCACACTGCAACGTGACCTGTATCGCTGGATGCATGATCAAACAATGCGCCTAGCGAACCACGGCTACGTTGCTTCTGAAATTGCCGAGATGCTCTCGCTGCCAGAAGATTTTCTTGAGCACAGTCACACACGCGGCTATTACGGCGACCTCGTGCATAACGTCAAGGCTGTTTATCAGCGGTACCTCAGCTGGTACGACGCCAACCCAGCCAACCTTCATAAATTGCCGCCAAGTGATGCAGGCAAGAAATACGTTGAACTAGCCGGCGGCGAAGCAGCCCTTTTGCTCAGTGCCCGCGGCGCATTTGAGCGTGGCGAGTATCGCTGGGTTGCAGAGTTACTCAACCATCTCATTTTCGCCAACCCCGAAAATGCTGAAGCGCGTCACTTGCAAGCCGACACATTTGAACAGCTGGGCTACCAGGCTGAGTCTTCTACCTTTCGCAATTCGTATCTCACGGGCGCTCAAGAACTTCGCCAAGGTCCGCCTTCTGCGGCCCGAACACAAATTCGTGCCAAGGGCATACTCATGGCAATGACCATTCAGCAAGTGTTCGACGTACTCGCCGTTCGACTCAAAACTGACGAAGTTGCCGGGGTTGCGCTGTCGTTAAACTGGACCTTTACCGACATCAACGAGCAATGGCTTCTTGGCATCTCACATCGCACACTGTTTTCCACGCCTGGTCGTCACGACCCGCAGGCGGCAGCAACAATTACCACTACTCGTCGCACTTTGCTTGAAGTCATTTCACAAAGCGCTACCTTCCTCGACGAAATACAAGCGGGGAATATATCTATTGAAGGCGATGCCACTGCACTCATTACCGTGCTCGGCAACCTCGATACCTTCCAAACCAACTTTGCTATTGTTGAGCCATAACTTCTGCTCCGCATCATCGGCTACGGTGAACACATGGCAAGAGATGCAGAACACCTAGAAGATTGTTGGCTCGACGACGACCTGCGTGAACGACTACTCAATACCCAAATTGAGTGCACCTTTATATGGACGAACAAAGCGGGTCAACCCTTTGGCGTCGCCATGAGTTATCTCTGGCGCAACGGCAGCATTTGGCTCACAGCTGCAGCTACCCGCCCACGTGTTGCGGCAATTCGTCGTACTGGTTACGCAGCGGTCATGATCTCTTCTGTTGGTACCGACATTGGCCCCGGAAAAACAGTGTCGCTGCGCGGGCCCTGCATTGTGCATGACGACCGCGCAACGCGCGACTGGATGCTTCCCGAACTCGCCAACGCTGTACGCCCCGACAACCCTGCAGGCGCCGCGGCTTTTCTTGAGCATCTCGACTCACCTGGTCGCATTGTGATTGAACTGAAGCCAGAGTACAAACTCGACTTTGACTCAAAGAAAATGTGGAAAGACCGCCCAGATGCAGCCCCACCTGGCCGGCTCTAACGCAAGAAATTATGCCGCGAGACTCAAAGCTCGTACTTCTCGCACCACAGTAACGAGCCGAATATCTTCTCCGAGAACAGCGGAGAGTGTGAGATTTTTGCGAATACCAATGACCTCGCCTACGACCCGAGACAGTGCACGCGCCCTCTTTTCGCCGAGCGCATTCACTTCACCCACCCAAAACTGATTACCGCTTTCTCTGCATACTTCGTCAATGAAGTTGCGCATAGCCAACGACACTTCGCCTTTACGATATTCGTCTTCAATGTTCATATGAACGCTAATAGTTGGCCACTGCGCAATAGAGCGGCGAAGTTTCCAAGCTCTTTTTGCATCACGCGCCCTATTGCAATAAAAGTTCCACGAACGCTTGTCTACTTTGCCAATGAGTCGACATAGGCATACAACAAAAAGCAACTTCAATGTTCGTCGTGCAACCCACTTATCGAGGCTTTCAGATTCTGCACACACAAATGCATAGCCAACAACTTTGTTATCGACAATAGCCACCACTGAATGTGATTCATCAGACTGCAGATACCACCCAATACACAAGTCTTCATAGATTTGCATGAAACTCAATGCAAATGGCAAGGGCTTTCCAAGACACATTGATGAACGGAACAGTTCAGAAACTCTATTTGCATACATTCCGGCATCAACTAATTGCACACTCATGACGCAACCTGGCTCATGCCAACATTCTCTAAAAGATCACTGTAAATATCTAACATCATGCCTGCCGTCTTGTCCCAGGTATAACGACTTGCAAGATCTACACAGTTTTCGCGAACTACGTTGAGCGGTTCATTTTCCATTATTTCTTCAATTGCATTTGCAATATCTACAGCATTTTGATTGACCACACGACCAATGCCACTGTTGACGAATTCACTTGCTGCCCCTTCTTTCGAGACAACTACAGGTGTTCCACATGCAAGGGTTTCCAAAATAGAAAGGCCAAAGGTCTCTACCCGGCCCATTGAAATTCCTACATCAGCATGTGATAGCAGCGCGGCAACTTCAGAGCGACTAGAGATTTGACCAACAAATTTAACCGGTAGGCCAACTGCGCAAGTGCGTAAATCAGCTTCAAGAGGACCAGACCCAACCATGGTAAGCCTTGCCTCGATGCCACGCGCCACGAGTTCGCGGAGTGCTTCAATCGCTAAAAATGGCTCTTTTTCAGGAGCAAACCGACCGCAGTACACCAACTTGATATGTGAACTATTACCTTGACGCGGTTGGGGACAAAAAGTTTTGGTATCTACCCCAAGTGGAACGAAATGTACATCCATTCCCATTCCATCAAATTCCTTTGCAGCAAATTGAGAGGCACACACAATGACAGGGGCACCATAGGACAACGAAGTTTGCCACGATTTCAAAAATGGCGCCGACGGTAACCACCCCGGTGTATTTCGTTTCATAGCTAAATCGGTACGTTCATGAGAAATAACGACGCAGGGAACTCGAAGTGACAGTAAATACTGTGGAATCCAAGACAACGTTGTTTTGTCTGAAACCTCCACAACATCTGGTTCTAATTCCTGAATGAGCGCCGCTAGTGGTGAGCGTCTCAGTATCACTCTGTAACCGCCGGAGCCCACCAAAGGAACCCCACGTAAACGAATAACATTGACTCCATTTTCGATACTCTGCGAATTTTTATTGCACGGCATAATGAGAGTGACTTCATGCCCTAATTGCAAATATCTTTTTTGAAGTGCAGAAAGACATTGCTTCATTCCACCCGATGTTTCAGTGATGAAGTTTGCAATTTGCAGAATATGCATGGCTCTACACGCCTTTTTCCAAGGTCTGTTTTTGCATTTGCGATGAAAGAAAATCAAAATAGGTACGCGAAGCAAACCCATTGCTCATTGCGTGAGTAGTGAGTTGCAGAGCAGTTTTTCTCAGAGATTCATTTGACAAGTCGTCCGGGTGCAATGCAATGCGCAAATTACGACCTTTGCTGACATAAGCATTACCAACCAACTTCATAGTTACGGCGCTCAATTTTGCAGATCCCTTCGTTGCACGAAGCGATAATGCAAATGCACGATGCTCCGCATGCGAAGAAAAATCAGTGACTTTAGTATGACTAGTGGTGTATCTATAACCAAGGTCTTCTACAGCCTGCACTGTTTCGGGCGACATTAGCCAACCAGGTGCAATAAAACCGTGAACATGGAAACCAGCTTCTTCAAGATTCTCGCGCCCCTGCAAAAGCCTGCTGCAGGCCACGGCGTAGTCGATGTCCCAAAACTCTTCGCAGCCACGCGCCATTACCTTGCCAACTATTTTTCGGGCTTGCTTCTTTGGCGATGCGGATTGGTGCCTGTTGCCTTCAATTTTTTCGTGGTGCAATCCATGCTGCACAATTTCATGGCCATTCTCTTCAGCCACATGTAGCCATTGAATGAAGTTTTTATTTCCCTTAAAGTCCTGCGACTTCCAGTACCCGGGTATGACAAGTAGAGATGCTTTCACTCCAAGTTCCTCAAGTTGGTCTAACCATCGCCGGCTCATTTCAGCCGAAGCAGGAGCCACGTCATGCAAAGAAACCATGAGTGACTTCATACAGACATTTCCATATAAGCAAACTCGAGCCCATCAATGAGCGAGCAGTAGTGGCCTTCAAGTTCTCTCATCACCGAAACCCATGGTCGAGACTCAATTGAACTGCGGGTATTCGAGGCGAGTCGCTCTCGTTTTACCTGGTGACGAACAAGTTCCACTACTGCGCCTTTGAGCGAGACTGGAGAAGAAGGGTTCCAGAGATAACCATTAAACCCATGCAGAACGAGGTCAAGTGGGCCCCCTGCTGCTGGCGCAATAACAGGCACGCCCGAAGCGAGTGCTTCTTGAACCGACTGGCAGAACGTTTCATCGACCCCAGTGTGCACAAATAGGTCGAAGGACGCGTACATCTGGCTCAATGCAATTCCCGATTGAAAACCAAGAAATCGTGCGCTTGGCATTGACTTCTCTAATTTCTTCTTCAGTGGCCCATCGCCGACGACGACCACGCGAACTCCGGGAATTTTGAGAAGTTCCTGCAGGCGCTCTACTTGCTTTTCACGAGCTAGTCGACCAACGTAGCCAATAATAATTTCGCCATTTGGCGCCCAGTCTCTTCTTAAATCTTCATTTCGGTGTTTTGGCGAGAATCTTTCGAGGTCCACTCCTCGCATCCACCTCGCAACGTTGCGTACTCCACGCTCACGAAGATCCCAGGTAGCAGCGGTAGACGGAGCGAGCGTTAATGCAGCACGACTATGCACCGAACGAACATAAGACCACAGCGGCTTTTTCAAAGCCGACAGAAAATACCGAGAAGCGAAGCCTGCAATATCTGTTTGATAAATCGCCACAGCAGGTATTCCTAACTCTGCTGCCAATTTCAATGCGATACGTCCCAAAATTGCGGGAGCCGCAACGTGCAGCACATCTGGTTGAGAGGCAATAATGGCCTGCTTCAACTCTCCGGCAGAACGCGACAGTCGAATACCTTCGTATCCAGGAAGACCAAATGAAGAGAGACGTATTACCGGAGAATTGTTATAAACATCTACTCCAGGACCGGGTGCGATGACCGTTACTTCGTGGCCGAACTGTGTCATGTTTTCCACCACTCGTAATACCGAGTTGGTGACCCCGTTGATATTGGGAAGAAATGTTTCCGCAACTATGGTGATGCGCAGTTTTCGTTGACTACCACCAGACCGAGTGGCTGACGCCGCTCCAGCAAAGTGTTTATCTGTAATCGACATGGACATCTACCTTTTAATGAATTCTCTGAATGATGAATGATTAATGAGAAGAAATCCGATTCCCCAGACAGCGCCGAGTTTCATTACAAGGCTTACAAGTGGACTACCCATACCGCTTGTCAGTAGTTCTGCAACGTAACCCACAACTGAGGCGACGAGAAGAGTGAGGAACCATGTGCGCCAAGGAAAAACGTCACGAACCGAAACACAAAATATCTTCGATAGTTTGCGCAGCATCCAAAACCATGCGACTCCAAATGCCACAAGGCTGCCACATGCCATTCCTGATAGGCCATGAATTTTTAACCCGATTGCTGCGAAAGCAACATTTGAAACGAGAAGAACAATGCTTGATTGCGTCACAAGATCTGAGCGATTTGCAGCACGTAATACGAGACCGTATTCCGTCACTCGATGCACACTAATAAGAGTGAATATTTGAAAGGGAAGAATTACTTTTACGTAATTGTGTGGGAGAAAAAGCTGAAAGAGTTCAGGCGCAACCACAATGAGACCAACAGCACCAAGAACGACTGGGCAAATCATGTCTTTTGCCTGCTGCAGCCACAGCTGATGCGCCTCATGAACCCTTCTGTGGAGGAATGCAGAGACGAGTTGATGAGCAATTGCTGCACCACCTGCATACGGCAACACCGCCAGAAGCGGCACCTCAATGGCGGCAACTGCGTACATGCCCACATTGGAAAAATCAAAGACAGCAACCAACCATTTATCGATACTTCTTGTCAATACACCTGCTGCCAATGCAATACCCAATGGAATGCAAAACTTCACCTGCTGATACATCATGTCTGCTTCAAATTGATGGGTGCGTCGAGCGCCCATCAATTTCATAATGAACATTGCCGAAATACACCTCAATGCACTCGCAATAACCAAGCCAATGAGAACTGATTTTGCGGAACCGAAAACAATTGCCGGAACAATGAGAAATGCAAACTGTATGACGGCGTGAAAGAGGTCCCATTGCCCAGACCTAGAACTGCGTTGCATTGCTATAAATGCAGGGCCAACAAGCACAGTAGGAATCTCTAGAAAAACTGCAATTCCCACTAATAGGAGTGGGAGATGGAATTGGTTTTCCATGAAAAATAACCCAGAGAGAGCAATTCCCACCCCTGCAACCAGTCCTGTAGTAGCCAACATTTTGAGCGTCCCACTAAGCAATTTCCCCCACTCGTTTTGCTCGTAGCGTGGAAGGAAAAATAAAATGCTGTGCTCAAGGTTTAGCGAACCAACAGTGACACCTGCCAGATAAATGGAAAGTGCAATTGCAATTTCATTCCATGCGGAAGCTCGAAGAAGATAAACGAAAAGCAGTGTCACAATAATTTGCACACTGCGCACGGCAGCCTGCCCCACTGCAACCCATCCAACGCTATGTGAAAAACGTGGCGGGTCTACATCAAGGTCTGCGATGTTAATAATGCTCATGCAACGACTTTTTTACGTAGGTCGTTAGGCGCTTCACCCATGTGATAATTCAACATGTCTTCAACAGTTCCCTGTTCGGCCTGGTTCAGTTGAAAAGACCGATGGTGGAAGATATCTCGGCGACATAATTTATTCACCATGTATTGAGGCCAATCAGATGGTCTTCTATACAGTTTTCTCAAAAAATGAGGTTCATCCCAAGTGTTGGTGCCATGGAAACATCTCACAAAGAGATGCGAATAGTTGCGGCCTAATACCTTTAACCCAACTTCTTCACGAATGGACCGCATATAGATTCCGTCTTCGTTGCGTGGAAGTGCTGGGTACCTCACCGTTGCCCGTTGAAACATCAAGGTGCCAGGAGTAGCAATTCCAGAATCTGCGCGGAATAGATGTTTGGAGAATTTTGGAGTATCGATGTGGACCAGTGTCCATTTCAGTGCAGTTGCACCTGCTCCTGACGAACGCATTGCCGCATATTGAGTTGCTACGCGCTCGGGGTGGTACCACTCGTCATCATCCCACTGCACCTGAATATCACCATTGCCGACCTCAATGGAAAGGTTTCGTAATTCGCCTAATGTGCGTCCACTAGATGGAGCTAAGCGGTGATAGTTGATGGGGGCACCGCTGCCAAAACTTTCAATGATTGGGGTGTAATCAATATCGCCGTCATCCAAAATAAGAAGCTCTTTGTTGGCATACGTTTGATTCATAAAACAGTGAATTGCACGATGCGCAAGCAACGGCCTATTGCGTGTGACCATTGAGCAGGTAATGAGAGGTTCCATCATGAATTTGCCAATCGCGATGCAGAACTCGTTGGATACAACGTTTTGCGACGTGCTTCAATGTCGCGGGCGATTCGACCAATCACCGACTGTGGATTCAACGCCAGCAAACTTGGCGTTACTACCTGAAGCAACTCTGCGTGGTTCGAGCCCACATAGTGAATGACGGCAACTTCATTTGATAGCTCTAATGAATGGTCTTCAAAAAATCTGAAACTCTCACCAGGTGGTATTGAGTAAAAATGGGTAGAGCGGCGAACTTCCACATCTGAATCGTCTTCACTAATCATTTTGCTAATTAGTGTTGGCCCCGTTGAGTAACGCACATCATTTCTTGTGCCTTTCAGCCCAACAAGCACCCGCTCAATAAACGCTGTTCCCGCGCTTGCCACCATCACTGCATTGTTTGCCTGATACTTACCCCAAAAGCCTTCGGTAACTTTCCACCGCTTTGCTAATTGCAACTTTCCCTGGAAATACCGGGCGTCTAGTCGCCGGCCCACCCACGACAGTGCCCAGGCCCACGTGGTGAAGTGAAGATAAACGTATTTTGAGCCAGCCACCCTTGCTTCATCGCCCCGCCACACCAGTTCTTCACCTACAACTGTGTCGCTCTTTTTCATTTCGTGAATAGGTCGCAGTGTGAAGGTATCGAAATCGAGATACACCCCTCCGTATAAGAAGAGAATGCAATATCGCAAGATGTTGCTCTGGGCGGCCACAGAACTTGAAGGCAAGTCTCTGTACACATTGGCTACGTGACCCAAATTTTGTGGCAAAAGTTTGAATAAGTCTGCTGGATTCAAATGGCATACTGCGACGCGCTGCAACTGCGAAAGTTCCTGGAAATGACGGGTTTGAGGTGGCCTACCCACAACGTAAATGACAACATTTGCATTGGGAACATTGAGGAGAACCGACTCCACTGCCATCCGGTATAGGTAAGGAAAGTTTTCCCCCGACCAGATGAAAAAATACACAGCTTTCTTTTCGCCCGCCACATCTTCATTGTGATTCTTTTGCACCTTAACGCGAGACAAAAATCCTGTCTTGCGGGGTACTTTTAACTGAACCGCAGGTGAATTAGTTTTTGCTCACTAGCGGGCACTTTGCAAAGCAGCCCACACACGATTTGCCGTGCATGGCATATCAATATGACGCACGCCCAAATGATGCACTGCATCAATAACGGCGTTCTGCACTGCAGGAGTTGCACCAATTGTTCCGGCTTCACCAATACCTTTTGCACCTAATGGGTTGCGAGGTGTTGGGGTCTCCATTGGAATGCGCTCGAACGATGGCAATTCTGCCGCTGTAATAAAGGCGTAGTCGGCAAGGTTCGACGTGATGGGGTTACCACCATCGTCATAACGCACTTCTTCAAGCAATGCTTGCGCAATACCTTGGGCAACTCCACCATGTACTTGGCCGTCAACAATGAGGGGGTTCAAAATGGTGCCCGCATCGTCACAAGCAATGTGGCGCACAATGGCAACAGAGCCGGTTTCGGTGTCTACCTCAACAACACTGACGTGCGTACCGAAGGGGAACGTTGCACCCTCTGGTGTGAAGTCGGCTTCGGCAAATAACGCGACTGGCGATGCAATTGCAATTTCCGCCCATGTTTTGCTGGGGCGTGGCGAACCCACAACATGGAACGCGCCAGTTGCAGCGTCGAGCACCACGTCTTCTGGTGCAGCCTCAAGTAGGTCGGCAGCCTTTTGGCGTGCAATTTCAATGACGTTCTCGGCAGCCATTTGAGCGGCGGTTCCGCCTACTTGTAACGAACGCGAACCGCCCGTGCCGTTGCCGCGTTCAATATCGTCGGTATCGCCGAAGCGGAACTCAATTTTGTCCATCGGGATACCTGTTTTTTGCGAGACAATCATTGCCCACGAGGTGTGATGCCCCTGCCCATGCGAGGAAGCACCCGTGCGCACAATGGCCCCACCATCGTTGGTAATTTCCACGGCTCCATATTCACCACTACCCATGGGGTTTGTGGTTTCTACATACGATGCAATGCCAATACCGAGCTGCACCACATCACCACGGTCGCGCCGCACTTTTTGTTCAGCACGTAGCGCCTGGTAGCCAGAAGCGCTCAAAGCCATGTCGAGTGCTTTTTCGTATTCACCCGAGTCATATGCAGCGCCCATTGCGGTGGTGAGCGGGAACGCTGATGGCTTGATGTAGTTCTTGCGGCGCACCTCGGTGGAATCGATGCCACAAGCTTGCGCAAACATTTCGATGGTGCGTTCAATTGCCGCCGTTGCTTCAGGCCGGCCCGCACCGCGGTATGCCTCCATCGGAGTGGTGTTAGTAACAAGCGAATACGAGTTGTATTCAATATTGGCAATGTCGTACACGCCGCCTGTCATCATTCGCGTCATGATGGGCAATACAGCGCCAATACATGCATAGGCACCGGAGTCTTGTAACACCTCAAGGCGATACGCAGTAATGCGACCATCGCGTGTTCCACCCATTTTTGCAATTTGGCGTTGCCCACGGCCATGACCCATGCCCAGCATGTTTTCGCTGCGTGTTTCGGTCCAGCGCACGGGGTAACCCAACTTCTTTGCTGCCCAACCCACCAGAATTTCTTCGGGGTACACACCATTTTTTGCGCCAAACCCGCCACCCACATCGGGAGTAATAGCTCGTACATCTTCTTTGGCGAGGCCAAGTGCTGCTGCTAAACCATCGCGCGCACCATGAGCTCCTTGACTACATGCCCACTGTGTAAGCCGCTTGCCATCCCAAGTTGCTGCTGCTGCACGCACTTCCATTGGCGCCGGCGCAACACGTTGATTCTCAATTGCTAATTCAACTACTACTTCGCAGTCGGCAAAAATGGCAGGGTCTGCCGGAGTAGGCAAAGTAAATACAACATTTGTTTTTGCTTCAGGAAATAAAACTGTTGCGTCGGTGAGCGCATCGGCAACATCGAGCACTGCGGGCAATGGTTCATAATCAACCACAACAGTTTCTGCTGCATCAACACCTTGTTCTTTTGTTTCACTAATGACCATTGCAATGGGGTCACCTACAAATCGCACAACATCAATTGCTAGAAAAGGGCGACGCATGTCTTGGTTCAACAAAGGTATTGAAGGCTTCGCTGGTTCCATGTCAACGTCGGCTGCAGTGAGCACCGCAATGACACCTGGCATCGACAACGCTTCACTTGCATCGATGCCGGTAATTTTTGCGTGCGCCATGGAAGAGCGCACAAAGGAAATATGCCGCGCTCCTGGCAAATCGAGGTTGGCAATATATGTACCTTTGCCAGTTAGAAAACGGGGATCTTCGATGCGGGTTACGCGATTTCCTAAAATGCTCACCCCTGCATTCTGTCAGGGTGTCAGCCCCCACGAATGACCGCAAAACGGGGCTAGTTCACACAATCAGGCAACGGAAGAAGTAGATGTATCACCGGTGATACACTGCCAATCATGAAAGAGATCACTGTGAGAGAACTACGCAACAACGGATCTGCGGTCATCAACCGTGTGTTGTCGGGTGAGAGCCTCTTGGTGACACGAGATGGCACTGAAGTTGCAGAACTACATCCGGTGCATCAACGGCCCACCCACATGAGCGTCTTGAGAAAAAAGTGGCAGGGCCTCCCCTCGCTCGACCCTGTGGCATTGCGTGGCGATATTGACTCCATCATCGATCAGAGCATCTCGTGAGCACTGCTGCCGATGGGCTGCTTGACACCAGCACGCTCATCTTGCTGAATGAACTGGCCGATGAAGTTCAACTGCCAGAATTTCCCGTCATCAGCAGCATCACCTTGGCTGAACTTTCTGTTGGGCCACTTGTTGCCAAAACTGAACACGAACGCAAAGTACGACAACTTCACTTGCAGCTTGCAGAGAGTGAATTCGATTCGCTTCCCTTCAATGAATCTGCTGCGCGCATATATGGCGGAATTGCAGCTGAACTCCGCAATAGTGGAAGCAAGAGAAAAGCTCGTGCATTCGACACGCTCATTGCCGCAATAGCAATAGCCCATCAGCTTCCTTTATACACAGTGAACCCCAGCGACTTTGCTGGAATTTCCGATTTAGATGTGCGGGCAGTTACCCACCCGCATCAACGCTAGAACTGCAACGTCACGACGGGCCAGAGAACATACCGCGGTATGTCTCTGGAGTGCCTATTACGGGGTCGTCTTCATAACGAGCAATTTCTGCACGACCCACAACACTCCAGTGCACTTCGTCTGGCCCATCGGCCAAACGCAATGTGCGCTGACTGGCGTACATACGTGACAGTGGTGTCCACTGTGAAACACCTGTTGCTCCGTGCATCTGAATTGCCTCGTCGATAATTTGGCAAACGCGCAGAGGGACCATTGCTTTCACAGCACTTACCCATACGCGTGCTTCAGCGTTGCCAAGTGTGTCCATTGCTTTTGCTGCACGTAACACCATGAGGCGACATGCCTCAATTTCAATGCGTGCTTTGGCAATAACTTCAGGGTTTTTACCCAATCGCGTCAGTGGTTTTCCAAATGCTTCACGATGCAAACCGCGGCGCACCATGAGCTCTAGAGCGCGCTCTGCTGCACCAATAGAACGCATGCAGTGATGAATGCGTCCTGGTCCGAGGCGAACCTGCGAAATTTCAAAACCACGACCTTCTCCAAGGAGAATATTTTCTTTAGGAACACGTACGTCGTTGAAACGTAAATGCATGTGACCATGGGGCGCATCGTCTTCACCGAATACATGCATTGCACCAAGTATTTCCACACCCGGAGTATTCATGGGAACAAGAATTTGTGATTGGCGACGATGTGGCGGGCCATCGGGGCTAGTCATGACCATCACAATCATGATTTTGCAACGTGGGTCACCAGCACCTGAGATATAGAACTTCTCACCGTTGATGAGCCACTCATCACCATCGAGCACTGCAGTGGTTGCAATGTTCTTTGCATCAGACGACGCAACATCGGGTTCGGTCATTGCAAAAGCAGAACGAATTTCACCTTGCAGCAATGGTTCGAGCCATTCCTTCTTCTGCGCTGGCGTACCTACACGCTCAAGCACTTCCATGTTGCCGGTATCGGGCGCTGAACAGTTCAAGCACTCTGAAGCCAAGGGGTTCTTACCCAACTCAGTTGCTATGTAGGCATAGTCGAGGTTTGACAAACCTTCACCAGTTTCGGCATTTGGCAAGAAGAAGTTCCACAAGCCATTCGCTTTCGCTTTATCTTTCACAGACTGCAATAGTTCAAGCTGACCAGGTGCATAACCCCAATGGTCGGCACGCCCTTCGCCAAGGGTGTAATACTCCTCAGTGATGGGGTCTACTTCGTTTGCAATGAACTCTTTTACTGCTTCATATAAAGGCACCACGTGCTCGGACATTGCCAAGTTCATGGCATCGTCTGTGGCTATTCCTGAATGCATCCCCGGCTTTGGCATCTTTTCCCCTCAATTATTCACATCGAAAACCCAAATTCCTTGGGTACATAGGAAATACTACTGATATGCGCCGAAACCTCTTAGCCGTAGCCGTAGGTAGTTTTATTTCCTTGACCGGAATCATGCATTTTGCATCTCCGAGCTTCTTTAACGACATCGTTCCCCCGTGGCTCCCCTTCAGCAACAGCTTTTGGACCTACGCCAGCGGTCTTGCCGAAATCATTGTGGGCGGGCTCATTTTGCGGCCTTCTACACGCAAATGGGGCGGCTACGCGCTCATCGCGCTCCTCATTGCCGTCTACCCCGCCAACTTGTACATGACCTGGGATTGGCGCAATCGCTCGGGAGGCGAGCAATTTATTTCCTGGGCTCGCCTGCCACTGCAGTTTGTGATGATTGCTGTGGCCCTGCGGGTGGCGCGCACTGCGCAACCCAAACAATTGGGCTAACTGCTATTTAGCCTTACCCAAAATGCCGTTCACGGCATTACGCAGCGAGTCGATACCCACACCGCTCGACGCACTGACCCACATGACATCTTTTTGTGCCACTTCACAACCAGCTGCCAAATCGCGCTTTCGCGTATCGCGTTTCGACGACTTCACCTTGTCGTGCTTTGTAGCAACAATGGTGTGTGGAACTTCATTTTCACGAAGATGCTCGAGCATTTGCACATCGAGTTTGGTGGGCCCAATTTCCCCATCGACCAAAACAAAAACCATTTCTAATTCTTCGCGCTCGAGCAAGTAGCCAACAATCATCTTTTCCCAACCTGCGCGAATGCGACCTGGAACTTTGGCGTACCCGTAACCCGGCAGGTCGACAATGGTTCCTTTGCTGGGGGTCTCAAACAAGTTGATGAGTTGTGTGCGCCCCGGAGTGTTTGACACTTTGGCAAGTTGCTTGCGGTTGGCAAGTGCATTGATGAGTGACGACTTGCCCACATTTGAGCGACCAACAAAAGCAACTTCTACAGGCGACTCGGGCAATGTAGACATGTTTGATGCCGAGGTCACAAAGGCAATTTGTAGCGGCGAGGTCACCTGCTTAGTTTACGCCAGCATTTTTCGATTATTCCTGATGGCTTAACGAATAACGCCCGGCGAACGTTGCCACATAAGAGATGCGTCGAAACTCAAGGTGTAATCGGGAACAAACTCAATAACTACACGATGAGGTGAGTCGAGGAACTTTTCAAACTCTTGTGCAGCCGTTGGGCTCTCGGGGCGAATATACGCAGCGAACTCTGGGTAGAACCAATCTTTAACATCACGGCCAGTGTGCACTATGCAGTTGCCTTTATATGACACCGTTTTACCGCCACCAATTTTGCTGCCCATACTGGTGATGCAAATAGATGCACGCGGGTGGCGACGAATGGCTGAAATACGTTTGCGCGTTTCAGCTGCAGTCATCCAAATCTTTCCGTCTTTTGCCATGTATGCCATGACCACACCAAATGG
>Ga0209357_1000036_pt1 | contig 41822 bp, 41 predicted proteins | sample LauGreFBDMM110SD_2_FD_187573 | JGI IMG/M metagenome (GOLD analysis project Ga0209357, IMG submission 187573) | Freshwater lake microbial communities from Lake Michigan, USA - Fa13.BD.MM110.SD (SPAdes) (version 3) | ecosystem: Environmental > Aquatic > Freshwater > Lake | place: Lake Michigan... | reverse complement strand
CGATGTGGCTGGCCCGTTGCACCGGGTCACCCAGCATCTGGGGCTTGCGGCGGCGTTGGTATTGAGGGAAAAGTATGGGTTGCGTGCTGGTGTGAAATGGCCAAACGACGTGGTGGTGACCGTGGCTCGAGAGGGCGGCGATGTTGACGTGAAAATTGCTGGCATCTTGGCCCAAGCGGTGGGCAACAACGTTGTGGTGGGCATGGGGCTCAATGTGCAGTGGGCGCCGCCGCCCGAGGTAGCCGATGCCACGTGCATGGCTGCCTTGTTGGGGCACACAGATGTTCCTGAGCCCATTGAAATGCTCGACTTGGTGTTAGCGCGATTCGACGACATTGGTGGTCTTGACGAGCGTGAGTCTTTTGCGTTGTATCGCAAACACCTCCACACATTGGGCAAGCAAGTGCAATGCGAAATGCCCGATGGTTCATATGTCGTGGGTCGTGCAGTAGATGTTGGTGCCGATGGGCGATTAAACGTGCTCGATGAATGTGCTGTAACACATCACATTGATACCGCCGACGTAATGCACCTACGACTTGCTTGACCGCATTCGTTAGCCAAGAAGCACTACCGTATTTTCAATGAAGTCAATGCGCTACCTCGTTGCCGTTGGCCTTGCAATCATTGTTGCGTGTGCTGGTGCTGCTGGTTTGGTGTCGGGAGCGAAAAGCCAGCTTGAAGGTGTAGCGCGAGTAGACGTGGTTGTTGCAGAACTTGCGCCACCATCTGATGGCTTTGAAAACTATTTGTTGGTGGGTACCGACAGTCGTGAGGGTGTTGACCCAAATGACCCCGACTACGCCACCATGGGCGGCGACTTGGGGAGCCAACGCAGTGACACCATCATGATTTTGCGCTACGACACTGTTGCGCAGACTGCGGCTTTAATGTCGTTCCCTCGCGACCTATATGTGACCATCGGCAACGGCGAGAAAAAGAACCGCATCAATACGACCTACAGCCTGGGTGCCGACATGCTCATTCGCACCATTCGCGCCAACTTCAATATTCCTATTCATCACTATGTGGAAATTAACTTCCAAGGTTTTAAGGAACTTGTTGATGCAGTGGGCGGCGTGCGTGTGTGCGTGCCCTATGGCGCGAAAGACAAAAACACTGGGTTGCGCATTCATCGTGGATGCAACTTGCTCAATGGTGTGAAGGCATTGCGATTTGCGCGCAGCCGGCACTACTACCAATTCATTAATAACAAATGGCAACTTGAGGGTACGGGCGATATTGGTCGCACCGCTCGCCAGCGTCAATTTGTTGCTGCGCTCTTAAAAGACACCGTGAAATATTCTGCGGCGAACCCATTTGGTGTTGGCGGCGTGATGCGCTCCATTGTGGGTGCAGTAACGGCCGACCCCGCGCTCGACATTGCGAGTTTCTTGAAGCGTTTGAAGCCAGCAGCCGATGGCAGCATTGCTTCCTACGGGCTCGACGTGCAAAACGATGTGGTGAACGACATGTCGGTGGTGCAACTAGGCGGCAATTCGCGCAGCGTGCTCGAGTATTTTGCGGGCATTGGGCCGGCACCCGTGGTAGAGCCGCCGGCGTAATTAGTTAGTGCGTGCGCGTGAGTTCGCGCACGAAGGTCTCGGCGTTGTGAGCTTCGCCAATGCGGTTGCCCTGCAAGTAATCGCAACCTAAAACTTTCAAACGCTTCATGTGTTCTTCTGTGCTTACCCATTCGGCAATAACCGTCATGTCGAGTGAGTGGGCGAGTTGAATAATGGAGCGCACAATGGGGTCGTCGTAACCCTGTTGGCCAAGATCGCGAATAAGCGAGCCATCGAGCTTCAACACATCGGCTGGAAACTTGCGCAGTGACGATAGGGAAGAGAATCCGCTACCGAAGTCGTCAATGGCAATGCGAATACCGCTGCGCTTCAAGGCATTAATACTGCGCAAAATACTGGGGTTGTCGTTCATCATGGTTGCTTCAGTTACCTCAAAGCACACCTGCATGGGTTCAATGGTGTGCTCGCGCAAGGTGGTCAGCGTGCGTTCCACAAATGTGGGGTCGGTGAGTTGTTTTGGCGACAAGTTGAGGTGCAATTGGAACGACTTGTCGACTGCGCCAGCATCAATGAATTGGCGCAGGTCATTACAGGCAAGCGCAATAACAAAATCGCCAATGGGGCCAATCATTCCCGACTCTTCAGCAATAGCCATGAAATGTGGTGGCGTCAGTTCACCGTGTTGAGGGTGATCCCAGCGCAGGAATGCTTCAACGGCAGTAGTACGACCTGAGTGTGCAGAGTTGATGGGTTGGTACACCAAGCGCATTTGCTTGGCGGCAAGGGCGCGCTCTAAAGCGTTAGTAAGGCTGACGCGTTCGCGGGCATCGGCGCGCATTTCGGCGCTGTAAATTTCGGCGCGTGCTTTGCCGCGTTGCTTGGCGCGATACATGGCTGTGTCGGCATTGTTCAGCAGTGTTTGTGCAGCCTCGGTGGGCGATTGTTCGGCGAGCATTTCTGGTGTTGATAATGCAATACCAATGCTGGCGCTTGTGAAAATTTCGGTTCCTTGCAACACCATTTGCCCGGTGACTGCAGCAAGTATGCGCCCGGCAATGTCGTGAGCAATGTGTTCGTCGGTCACGCCGTCGCACAAAATGACGAACTCGTCGCCACCAATGCGAGCAACAATGTCTGATGGGCGAGTGGCATTCACCAAGCGCTTGGAAATATTGCTGAGCAACACATCACCCACGTTGTGGCCGATGGTGTCGTTTACATCTTTCAAGTTGTCGAGGTCAACAAAGAGCACCGCGGTTCCCGATTTCAGGGTGCGGCTGCGGTCGAGAGCCTCGGCAAGTTTGCGCAAGAACAACACGCGGTTAGGAAGGCCAGTGAGTGCGTCGTGGGTGGCTTGGCGAGTGAGTTCGTCTTGCAGTTGCTTCGTTTCAGTAATGTCGCGGGCAATGGCGCTGAAGTGTTGCACCACACCACTCGCATCGCGCACTACCTGCAAGGTAAGAGCGAGCGTGCGCACAATGCCGTCGGGGCTACGAAAACCAAGTTCGCCTTCCCACCTGTTTGCTGCAGGGTGGGTGTCGGTGGCATTCAATACTTCACGTGGCACTTGGTCGCGAATAGCGCGCAAGAAAGTGTCGGCAACGGTGTCGTTGTTGCGTTGCACGTCGTTGCTGTCGACCCCAACAAGTAAACGTGCGCCATCGTTGCAAAACAACAGGTGGCCACTGCGATCGAAAACCAACACAGCGTCGGCGCTGACATCGAGTAAGCCAACGAGTTGTTCACTTAACGCACGTCGCGTAACTGCGTCGGTGTAGTCGTGAGCGGTGCCTACATAACCCGTGACCACATTTGTTGCGTTCATCACCGGCTGTAAATGCAGGGCCACCCAATATTGCGAACCATCGGCGGCCAGTAAACGAAACTCGAGCGAAAAAGGACCACCGTGTTGGTGAGTATTTTCCCAAGCGACTTCAGCTGCAGCGCGTTCGATCGGCGCCGCGTTCACCCACGGTGCACAACCCACTACTACTGGCGTTCCTCCGAGCACGAGTGTGCGAAAGGCATCGTTGGCGGCAATGAGGCGTCCGTCTGCATCGGTCTCACAAACGCCAAGTGGCAGGGAGGTGAGTGAGCGGTCTATTTCTCTATTCTTGCACGGGTTTTGTGCGTGGTTGGGTTCTTAGGCGGTGAAGCTGATGGTGGTGGCATCGAGGGCTGATGCCGAAATGGCTTCACCCATCGCCGCGCCATCGTCGCCGTTGGCGAACTCGAGCGTCTGGTCGAGGGCGTACAAGGTGATTGAGTACTGATGCGTGGTGCCCTCGGGCGGGCAGGGGCCGGTAAAGCCAATGGCGCCCTTCGAGTTCTTGGCCTGAATGGCATCGCTCGGCAGTGTTCCTGGGGCAAGGCCTGTGAGCGACGGTGAAATGTTGGCTACTACCCAATGTGTGAAGTCGGGGGCATCTTCGTCGGTCAAGATGATCGCGAGCGACACCGTGCCGGCGGGAACATTGGTCCAGGTGAGCGAGGGTGACTCTTTGGCATCGCCACAAGCGAATGGGGGAGACACCACCGCACCTTCGGTGAAAGGCGCAATGAGGGTCATGAGAGCGGGTTCAGTATCGACCACAGCAAGGTCCTCGCCTGCCACGTTGCCCTCACTGGTGGATGGCGTAACGGTGGTGTTGGTAGCGGCAATTTGGATATCGCTAGGAGGTGCCATTTCGCGACCGTCTTGGCGAGAGCAAGCACCAAGTGCAATGAGTGAGGTGAAACATGCGAGTGCAATGAAACGAGAAGTACGAGCCATGAGCCGACGTTATTACACGAGGCAGTAGATTATGACGATCATGAGTGACCAGCCGCTTTGCATTTTAACTGTGCATGCGCACCCCGACGACGAGGCATCAAAAGGTGCCCCAACGCTGGCAATGTACGGGGCCAATGGCGTGCGTACGGTTTTGGTGTGCTGCACCGGCGGCGAAGAAGGCGATATTAATAACCCTGGTCTCAAAGAACCTGGGCAGCCGTTTCACGATGTGAGCCCCGAACGTGAACGTGAGTTGTTGGCACAAATGCGGCCACTTGAGCTCGATGAGTCGGCAAAAGCCATTGGTTTTCATGCAGTGCACATGTTGGGTTATCGCGACTCAGGAATGTTGGGCAGCGAGGCCAATAAAAACCCCGAGTGTTTCCACATGGCAACAAACGACGATGCAACAGAGCGGCTTGTGCGCCTTATTCGTTTAGAGAAACCGCAAGTCATCATTACGTACAACGACGATCAGTCGGCATACCCGCACCCCGACCACATCAAAGTTCACGATATTTCATTGCTCGCTTTTCATCGTGCCGGCGACCCCATGTGGTACCCCGATGCGGGTCCGGTATGGCAACCAGCGAAAATGTATTACACCATTTGGTCGAAGTCGCGTCTTGTTGCAATGCACGAATCAATGTTGAAACTTCGTGGCAAGTCGCCATTCGATGACAAATGGTTAAACCGCGCCAACCAGGACTACCGCATTACAACGAAGCTCAATATTGGTGAGTTCATGTACGCGCGCTCGGCGGCATTACGTGCACACGCCACGCAAATTGACCCCAATGAAATGTTTTGGTTTGGTTTGTCCGATGCAGAACTTGCTGAGGTCTACCCGTGGGACGACTGGGTTCTGGCCCGCAGCATTGTTGACGGCCCGCAACAAGGAACTTTCGAAGACGACTTGTTTGCCGGAGTACGCAACGGCGAAGCATCACTTTTTTCCACTGCCCCATTAGAGAGGTTGCCATGACATCTTCAATTCAATATCGCATTGCTAAAGCAAAAAAAGAAGAACTTGTAGAAGGCCCCGACGACGCTGCAGTAGTGGTTGCTGTGGGTGCCGGCGATATTGCGCTTGACCCCAATGTTGCTTACATGACAGGCAAGTTGAAAGCGGTTGGCGATACTGGGGTTCTTATTCGGGCATTGGCAAGTGGAGAAATTGCAACGGCGCTTACAGCGCTCGCATCGCGTCTCTAAGTTGGCGGTAGCCAATCATTACTGCACCACTTTTTTCAATAGCTTCGCGCAGCGTGGGGTCATTCACCACAAAGTTGTGATCTTCAATCCAGCCCAAGGTGCTGTCGCCAAGTGCGCGCACTTCAGGAGTATCAACTGCTGGTTGCACATGTATTTCTGTAATGCCGGGGTGCAAGTTATTGAGATCGCCTAAAACGCGTTCGCGGCTTCCGGCACGCCAGGTGTGGTTGAAGAAATCGGGAAACGCAATGCCTTCGTTGTGGGCAAGTGTGCGAAACGGGAAACCTGCGTCGGACTCAGAAATAGTGGACGGCAAACGAATGGGAAGTTTGAATTCAAAAGCCATGTCGAGATAAATATCGAAAAACTCTGGTCGCAAAGTAATGGCAGTGAGGTGAGGTGTGAGGTGAGTGACATCAATTCCCCACGCAATGGCGCGTTCAATTTGTACGCGACATTCGCGACGCACTTCCGATAAGTCGGCGTGTTCCCAGAGGTCTTCAATGGCGCTGGGAAAACCACCATCGCCGGACAGAAGTGAAGGGGCATGAGTGATGGGGCCCCAGCGATAGTTTTCGTGTTCGGCATTGAGCGTGAGGTGTACGCCAATGTCTTCACCGCGATACATAATGGCGGCGTGACGCGCCCACGGTGCCGGCACCATGAGTGATGCACATGTTGCTACGCCTTTGCGTAAGGCCTCGTAAACGCCAAGGTTTGCACCGTGACATGAGCCCAGGTCGTCGCACGACAAGATGACCGCTTTCGCATCGCTCGCCAAGCCAAGTCGCTCTAAGAGCTGTGGGTTGTTGGCGCTTGCGGTCATGTTCTACACGCTAGCCGTGACAAGCACCCCACAACCCGCGTTGGGCTTGCCGCGCAGCAAATGCTGCATCTACAAACTCTGGGTGGTGGGCACTATTGGGCTCAATGTTGAGGGGCACGCCATAGCCCAGGCGCACGAGTTCTAAGTTTACGAAGTAGTTGTCGGAACTGCGATACACATATGCCAACAGGCGGTTGTAGTAGTCGCGTGCTTCTGCGTCACGCACCACATGCACTTTGGTTCCTGGTGGTAAGAGTTGCTTGGTGAATGCCGATGCTTCAGGGCCATAACAACCAACGGGTTTAGTGGGATGCACGGTCTCTGGAGTATCAACCCCAATGAGGCGAATTTTTTCACTCCGCCCATTCATGCGCACTTCAACGGTGTCACCATCGGCAACACTCACAATGACGCCGTTGCCAGACGGTGCAGAGTGATTGCTGCAAGCCGACAGACCAACAACGGCTGTCAGCAACAACAGGGAGAAGCGTGTGCGACTCAGAGTCGTTCGATGAGTGTGCCTGTGCCTAAGCCGCCGCCACAGCACATAGAGATAATGCCGTAACGGCCACCTGTGCGCTCGAGTTCGTACAAAGACTTCGTGAGGAGGAAGCCACCAGTGGCTCCGAGTGGGTGACCAAGAGCAATGGCACCACCGTTGGGGTTGGTGACATCGAGGTTGGCACCAGTTGCGCGCGCCCATGCCAAAACCACAGAGGCGAATGCTTCGTTAATTTCGAAGTTATCGATTTGGTCGATGGTGAGGTTGTTGCGCTTCAAGAGACGCTGTGTGGCGTCGATTGGGCCCTCAAGCATGAGGATGGGGTCAACACCAACAAGGCAGGAATCGACAATGCGAGCGCGTGGCTTTAAGCCAAGAGCTTTTGCTTTTTCTTCGGTCATCATGAGCACTGCTGAAGCGCCATCGGAAATTTGTGATGAGTTGCCTGCAGTGTGCACACCGTTTTCGCGAGCAACTGGCTTCAAGCCAGCAAGGCCTTCTGCGGTGGTGTCGCGAAGACCTTCATCGCGCTTCACTAAGTGAGTGGTGCCGGTGGGCTTGCCTTCTTCGTCAACATCAGGTGCGTTCACTTCAACGTACTGACCAGCAAAGCGATCTTCTTTCCAGGCCTGCGCTGCACGGCGCTGACTTTCGAGTGCAAATGCATCGGTGTCGGCGCGTGTCACTCCATACTTATCGGCAATGCGTTCTGCCCCTTCGAACTGGCTCGTCATTTCATATTCCGCAAAGTACGCCTTCGGAATAGGGACACCAAGACCAAGTTTTTTTGAAGAGTTGATGCCAATGGGAATGCGGCTCATGACTTCAACACCACATGCAATGGCAACATCAATAACGCCGCTACCAATGAGCGATGCAGCAAGGCTGGTGGCCTGCTGTGAAGAACCACATTGTGTGTCGACTGTAGTTGCTGCTGTTGCTTGTGGCAAACCTGCGGCAAGCCATGCAGTGCGTGTGATGTTGAAACTTTGTTCGCCCACTTGGCTAACGCAACCACCAACAACTTGTTCTACCTCTGCAGGGTCAATGCCCGAACGCGCAATGAGTTCTTTCAGTGCAACACCAAGCACGTCGGCTGGGTGCATAGTGGAAAGGCCGCCGCCACGACGACCAATGGGTGTGCGAACGGCTTGAACGATGACAACATTTGATGAACTCATAGAGGGCATCTTATGCAGTTGCATTGGGTTCGGCCTTAGTGAAAACAGGTACGGTGAGACATATGACTTCTGCAGACGTGCGTTTAGTGCCCTCATTGTCGCCATCTCAACATGTGGCTCAACACCGCTATTTCCATATTGTGGGCGGTGCAGTGTGGGAAGCAGCCGAACCTGCGGCGCACGACTGGAATGTGCATTTCGTGGGCATGATGGCCGATGTTGCGGTATGGGCTGTAGACGTTCCCCACGGCCTCGACCCGGCCGACGGAGCCGCCATCGATTTGTTCTCGTACCACGGCCGGGCCACCGAAGCGGAATGGCTGGCTGCAGGGCGTGCTGTTCAACTGGTGGAATGGAGTCGTACGCACAAGTTCTGTGGTCGGTGTGGAACCGCCACCGTGTTGTCGGAATCTGAGCGTTCGTTGCGGTGCCCGAAATGCAACTTGTTGGCATTTCCGCGACTCGCCCCCGCAATGATCACACTTGTAACTCGCGGGCCAGATGGGCCCGACCAAGAAGTGCTGTTGGGTCGAGGAGTGCAGTGGAAAGTGCCCATGTATTCGTGCTTGGCCGGCTTTGTGGAACCAGGTGAAACCTTGGAAGAAGCGGTGGTGCGCGAAGTGCACGAAGAAGTGGGCGTATGGGTGCGTGACGTGCGTTACGTGCGCAGTCAACCCTGGCCATTTCCGCATTCGTTAATGCTCGGCTTTCGTGCTTCTTATGATCATGGCGACATTGTGTGCGATCCGAGCGAAATCATGGACGCCCAGTGGTTCCGACGTGACGATATGCCCATGATCCCGTCAAATATCTCTATTGCGCGCTCGCTTATCGATGATTGGTTGCTCAACAACTAACGTGGCTCTATGAGCAACACAGAACAACCAGACCTTGGCCGCATCGGACTATGGACATTTGCACTCGACGTGCAGCCCATGGCAAAGGCCCAAGAAGCCGCAGCTGAAATTGATGAGCTGGGCTTTGGCACAGTGTGGTTGCCCGAGGCTATCGGTCGCGAAATTTTCTCATCGTCTGCTCTTATTTTAAGTGCAACAAAAAACATCAACGTGGCGTCAGGTATTGCCAGCATTGCTGCCCGTAGCGCGCACACCATGCAATCGGGTTGGAAAACATTGTCGGAAGCATTCCCCGGCAGGTTTGTTCTTGCCCTTGGTGTGAGTCACTCACACATGGTGACCAAGTTGCACAAGCTCAGCTACGACAAGCCCTACTCGAACATGGTCGAGTATCTCGACATCATGGACAAGTCGCCCTATGCAGCCGCAGCACCACAAGTCCCGATGTATCGCATGATTGGTGCGCTCGGGCCAAAGATGTTGCAGTTGTCTGCTGAACGTGGAGTAGGAGCTCACCCATATTTCACTACACCGCAGCACACCGTTGAAGCACGGGCATTGCTGGGTGCAAAGCCTCTTATTGCTCCAGAGATTGCCGTCATTTTTGAAACCGACAAAGACAAAGCACGTGAGACCGCACGCAAATTTATGAGCACGTATACCCGTTTGCCGAACTACGCAAACAGCCTCATGCGTTTAGGTTTCACACAAGACGATGTCACCAATCAGTCAGACAGACTTGTTGACGAAATTGTTACCTGGGGCAGCCTCGACAAAATTGCTGCTCGTATTAAAGAGCATCACGATGCCGGCGCAAACCACGTATGCGTTCAGGTTCTCACCCACAACCCACTCGAATTGCCGATGGCAGGGTGGCGTGAACTTTCTGCGCTTTTGAAATAACAACGCATGAGTTACGAACAACTCACCGGTGCTGACTATTTGGCAACATTCGTTGCGGAAAATGCACGTTTCATTTCTGCAGCGCAAGTGAGTGGTTTCAATGCGCCGGTGGCAAGTTGCCCCGGGTGGAACGTGGGAGATCTTGTATTCCACGTAGGCAAAGTACAGCGTTGGTTTCACTACATGTTGGAAACCAATGGTGCCGACCCGAAGGGCTCACCACGTGCTGCAAAACCTGAAACCGACGCCAGCATGGTGGAGTGGTTTTGTGAAGGTGCAGAAGTGATTGAGAATTACCTTGCGGGCGTGAGCGATACCGAACCAGTGTGGAGCTTTACCGGTGGCGACGCGGGGCGCTGGGCGAAGAGGCGTCAGGCCCAAGAGTTATTAGTGCATCGTTTCGACGCAGAACTTGCCGGCGGGCCAGTAAGCGCAGCCGATGCAACCATGTGTGCCGACGGAGTTGATGAACTGCTCACTATTTTTGTACCGCGGCTCAAAGATAAAGCACAACTAACTGGCACTATTCACTTTCATTGCACCGATACCAATGGCGAGTGGATGCTTACTCCGCAGGAGACAGGTATTGAAGTGACCCGTGAACATGGCAAGGGTGACGTTGCTCTTCGTGCACCTGCTCACGTGCTCTTGCAAGTGGTGTGGCGCCGAATGAGCGTTGATGAAGCAATTGCAAGTGGTGCGGAAGTGTTTGGCAACCGCAGTGCGCTCGATGCTTTTATTGACCTGTCGCAGTTTTAAAAACGCGGCTTTGTAAGCGGCGCATGCCGCGCAACCAACGCTCGTGCTGCGTAGCGCGGGTGGTCATATAGGTCACCACTTCGTCGTGGGGCAAAATAAGAAAGCGTTCTTCTTGAATTGCTTGAACAACTTCTTCTGCAACATCTTCAGGCTCAAGAACCGCACCTGCCATTTTCACAACGTCACCTGCATTTGCAAAGCCGCCAGTGTCGGCCCCTGGCGGGTTCAACATATTGGTGTTCACACCTTGTGGGCACAAGCAACTCACACGAATACCGCGGTCGTGGTACGTAATGGAAAGCCACTCTGCAAATGCAACTGCAGCATGCTTGGTGACGGAGTACGGCCCAGAACCAATTTGTGCGAGCAAACCCGCTGCAGAAGCTGTTGAACAAAAGTACCCACTGCCATGCTCGAGCCATTCCGGCATGAGGGCTTCAGCGGCCCAGCGATGTGCGTGCACATTGATGTTGAAACTGTTTTCCCACGCAGCTGGTTCTGAAAGCAGGTCGTTTCCTAAGCCAACGCCAGCATTGGCGAAGAATAAATCGATGGGCCCAAATGACTGACGTGCAAAAGCAATGAGGTCAAGATTTCCTTGCTGAGTGCCAATATCGGCAACAAAGAAAACCGCGGAATCGGGGCGCAAAGCGTTGAGCTCCGCACACACTTCTGTGAGGTGCGCCTCATCGCGGTCGGTCAGGGTGAGACGGGCGCCACCGGCATGGAAACGGCGGGCGAGGGCTTTGCCAATGCCACCGGCGGCGCCGGTGACCACTATGTGAGAAGAAGGAAGTTTCATGTGAAACAGATGGTAGGCGAAATGACGCAAAAGACGGCAATGCGACATGAACTGTCGTACAGTCGGTGCTAGACCATAGTGAGTTAGTTCACTACGAAGAAAGTAAGGAACCAAAATGACCGAGACCCATGACGCAGAAGTAATCGTTGAAGCTCTCTCGGTAATCGACAAGGCTCTCGCCGAGATGTTGCGACGTGAATTGGTTTCTAGCGGCGAAGTAGCCGATCTTTTGCTCGACGTTCGTTCGCTGCTCACAGCGAAGCCCGTTGTTGCTGCAGCCGCTAGCGCTGAATAAAACTTTTTATTGAACAAGCACCTACATCGGTATTGATGTGTGCTTGAACTCATTGAGTATTGGCCACTCCAAGTTGTCAATGATGCGGTTCACCGTGTCAATGGCCAGCGCACTGTTGCCTAGGGCTGGTTCGAGCAACCGCACAAACACCGCTGCATTGCCCTGAATGAACGTAGGCACGCCCCACACTTCATGTGAGCGCACGTAACGCATGTGTTCCTCGGCAATAGCGCGTAAAGGCTCACCGCTCTCTACCTGGGCAAAAATATCGGCACTATTGAAGCCGGCGTTGGTGAGCAACGAAGCAAGTTCTTCGCGGTTGTTTAAGTTGCCAGCGCGAGTATGGCGAAATTCAAAAGTGTCGAGGTGAAACTGCCAAAACTTTTCCGTATCGGCATCGCGTGCGGCCATTCCCACTTGCAGTGCAAGCAGCCCCGAGTCGCGTTCGGGTGTTTCCCAAATAGGGGGAAAACCAGGTTCAACGTGTGATTGCCCCAAGCAAAAGGGGAGAAATGTGACATCCCATGGTGCGCCAGCTTGCAGCCCTGTAATCACGTGGTTGTGGGCAATGCGGCCATACGGGCAGCGGTAATCCCAGGTGACGGCAAATGAGCGACGTTCAGAGGTATTTGGCACGTTTTTAAACTACAACGGCAATGGCAAAAATGCCGAGGGCAGTGCCTACTATTGCGCCACCAAGAATGTCGGACAAGTGATGCAAGCGCACCATGACGCGGCTAAGGGCAACACAGATACCAATGCCAAACCACAAGATGGCCCAACTTGCGGGGCTCCATGCACACAAAATGGTTGCAGCGAAGAAAGCGGAAGAAGCATGCCCACTTGGGAACGATGAAGTGAGCGGTGTGCGAACGTTGAAGCGTTCATCGCCACCCGTGGTGGGTCGTGACCGTTTAAAGAGTCGCTTTACGCCTTGGTTCACAATGAGGCTCTCTGCGCCAAGCAACAGCGACATGGCAAGAGCCTGACCTGCGCGGTGCCCGCTACCAATGGCGCGTGCCCACACAATGGCATGCCAAATGATGCTGAATTCACCGATGCGGCTGAGAAGCGAGAAAAAGGCTTGCAGGGCCGGCTGGCGACGCACGGGTTCGAGGAAAGAATCAAACTTCTCATCGAACTGGGTGGCGGCGTGTGGCAATTCCATAGCGGTTACCACCGTAGACGATGCGGGTGCTTTTATATGTCGTTTTCTCCTAGTGTGAGTTGGTGCAAAAAAATACGATCTGGGTTTTTGGTGATCAGTTAAACCGCCACATCGGTGCACTCCGTGAGGCTGCACCTACGTCGCATCGTGTGCTCATTATTGAGTCTCAGCAAAAAATTGCATCGCGCAAATGGCATGTGCAGCGTGCTCATTTCATTATCGCTTCAATGCGCAGATTCGCACAAGAACTGACCGAGGAAGGCTTTGAGGTGGACTACCGGTTTGCCAAGACAATGCACAGTGGTCTTGATGCGCACATTGCCGAGTTTCAGCCTGAAGAAGTGGTGGCAACTGAACCAAATAGCTACTCAGCACGTGAGATGTTGGAAGCGATGCCGGTGCGAAGCGTCAAGTCCGATCAGTTTTTGTGTCACCCCGACGCGTATCGCGAATTTATGGGTGCACGCAAGACAGTGAAAATGGAAGATTTCTATCGCTGGCAACGCAAACGGCTATCGGTGTTGATGGATGGCGACGCGCCAGTAGCGGGGCGTTGGAATTTCGATGAAGACAATCGCCAGCCACCGCCAAAGACCGATCATGACAGGTGGCCTGTGCCTGAGAGCGTTCCGCTTGATGAAATCGATCAGCAAGTACTAGCCGATGTTGCGCCATATACATGGGGCGCTGCGCCAACGGGGTTATGGGCAACAAGTCGCTCGGGTGCACTGCTTCGATTGAAGAAGTTTGTGACAGAAGTGCTGCCGATGTTTGGTGAGCATGAAGATGCAATGTTGAAGTCGAACTGGCATCTTGCGCATTCGCTGTTGTCTCCGTATCTCAACAACGGCCTGCTGCTTCCTGGGGAAGTAGTCGACGCAGTTGTGGCTGAATTCGAAAAGGGGAATGTGCCCATCAATAGCGCAGAAGGTTTTTTGCGCCAAGTAATTGGGTGGCGTGAGTACATTTGGAATTGCTATTGGCAGTGGATGCCGAACTACGCACAGATGAATGTGCTGTCTGCTGAAATACCGTTGCCGAAGTTGTTTACCGCTCCAGAAAAAACTCAAATGGCTTGTATGAAGTCTGTATTAGAGGGCGTGTATGAGCATTCGTATGCGCACCACATTGAGCGGTTGATGGTGTTGGGTAACTTCTCGCTCATTGCAGGTATCAACCCGCAAGAGCTCACACAATGGATGTGGAACAGTTTTGTTGATGCAGCTGAATGGGTAATGGTTCCGAATGTTGTTGGCATGTCGCAATATGCCGATGGGGGAATGCTGGCAACAAAGCCCTACGCAAGTGGTGGTGCATACATCGACCGCATGAGCAACCATTGCAAAGGGTGTGCATATGACCGTAAGAAGCGAGTGGGTGCTGATGCATGCCCATTTACGGTTTTGTATTGGGATTTCTTCCTACGTCACGACGAGAAGTTTGTGAAGAATCCGCGTGTTGCTCGCCAAGTGCGTGCCGCTCAACAATTGGCAGACCGTGAAGAAGTTCAGGTGACTGCTGTGAGTATTTTGCAACGATTACAAAGTGGTGAGCTGTAATATCTAGGCGAATAGCAATGGATTGTCTGCTCGTCCTAAAACAAAGCATTTTTGTAGTGTTCTGTTACATAAAGTAGTGTTCCAGCGAGCAAGAAGCGTGTTTGGGAAATCTCAAACAGTGCGTGTGGTGAGGGTGATGAACAAATCTGCAACTCGATTGATGGCTGGCTTATTGTGCGCCGCATTTGCCATCAGTGTTGGGTCCTCTGTTTCAGGTGCGGACCCCGGTACTAACACCGATGTGTCGACGACCACTACGACGACTACAACCTCAGTCGTAACTGAAACCACCATTGAGTCGACAACAACGACAACAACCACAACAGTGCCCCGAGTAAAGCCGAGGGTTCTCCTAGTAGGCGATTCAACGATGGCTGCAATCCGTTGGTTCAAAGACGGTAGGAAAGCTCTGTCGGGTTCCACATTTATCGTCGATGTGGAGTCATGCAGGTCTATTGGTGGTTACTCGTGCTGGGGAAGAGAACTTCGCGCCCCCTCAACTGCATATGAAGTAGTTGAGTCGGTGAAGGGGAGGCTCGACGTGGTGGTGTTGATGGCGGGAACGCACCACAACCCGGCAACTGTTGAGGCCGATCTGCGGTCTTTGCGGCGAATCGTTGCGAAGAAAGGCGCCAAACTGGTGGTGTTGACTCTTCGTGATCTGAATCGAACAACCGCCACGATTGGAGGAGTCACACTCATTGAACGTGTCAACGAGATGATTGAGCGGTTGTTTCAGACTCCCAAGTATGAAACGACTTACATTGCCAACTGGAAGGCCTTTAGCCGCGGGCATGACGATTGGTTCCGGTCAGATGGAATTCATCTCACCATCCGCGGCACGCTCGCGCTCGGGTGGTTTATATCGAATGTTGTTGCACATGTTGCAGAAGTGCCGTGTACTTCATATGAAACAGAAGTATGCCCGAAGCCTAAGTGGAAAGACTCGCGAGTTGACTGGCTACGGCGCTACCGCGTGCAATACAGCGATATCCATTGCTATGAAGACGGTGGAATGCGTCGAAAGGTCTGCGAGCGCGACCGCCGACTGTATTAGTTATTGGGCTTTAGTTCGGGAAGAACTCTTTGACTACCGTTTTGATTGCGTCGACGTTTGCTTGTGCTTCACCTTCGCGTAGCCCCTTGCCAAATTCCACTGTCAAGCTGGTGGTGTCATTGTTGTTCAGTGTCTCTGACCACATTGAAGAAGTGCCGCTGTATGTGCCACCCTCAATTTTGAGAATGGGCAAGTCGACCAAGATCGCATAACGCTCTCGCATATCGCCGTCACGACCCACTCCTGGACTGATGCGGAAATAGTCTTGGTGGTACCAAATAGACAATTGAGGCTGAACCATTTTGCCCAAGCGAAGCATTGATTTCGTTTCTGGTTCCGTCGCGGGGCCCGTACCAGACCATTGCCAGAATCCTGATTTGCCAAGGGGTTTCCAACGCACAGGGAAGTTGCGGTTGAGGTCAACTTTGTTCGCGTTCTGTCGTATATTCATCAGGGTTCCGTCAGGGTTCAACTTCGGCAGAATCCACAAGTCGATATTTGATGGAGCTTCCATTGACGTCAAAATGTCGAGGATGGGGAGCCCCGCGCACTCGTTGCCATGCATACAGCCCACGACCAACACGCGCACTCCATTTGGGTTGCCGCGTCGAATGAAAGTGAGCGGGCGATTCTGTACAGAGCGGCCAAACTCTATTTCGGTGTCATTGGGAATTGCTTCTCTGTTTGCAAATGATGAGAGCAGGGGAGTCACAACTTCTTCGTTGTCATTGTCATTGTCGCTGGGGACTGTTGGAATTGGCGACAGTGGTGTGGAACCAGTGACAGACGACGGTGATGAAGTAGTTGCGGTGTCGCTACCACCGGTAAAGGTGACGAGCAGTGCGATGCTCACAACGGCGGTCGTTGCAAGTACTGCAATTTTTTTAATGCGCAACAGGCGAGAGCCATCGTCATATACGTAGTTGTCGGCGCTAACGACTGGAATTTGATCGGTTGTGAGGGCTTCTTCGCGCACCGGTTCTGTAATGCGCGCTGGCTCTGGTTTGGGAGCTTCGTGGTGTCGTACAAACGCAGCTCTCCGACCCGAGCGCTGGGTGTCAATCTTCCATGTGTACCCCTGCGCGTCGGTATAACGCAGAGCAACTACTTCGTTGCGCGCCGCAGTTGAAGACATTTCCCCGCGGTCGAACGCCTCACAGATTTTCCTGTACTTCTCGTCGAGGGTGTCGAGACCAGTTGGCACTATGCGGCGAACTGAAGGGGGCGCTGGCTGCTCGCTGACCCGCACAACAGCTGCACGCCTACCCGAGCGTGTGGTGTCAATCTTCCAGGCAACTCCGTCAGCATCGGTGTGGCGAAGCCTCGTAATGGTGTCGCGGGCCTCTACAGAACTGATTTCCCCGCGGTCGAAGGCTTCACAGGTACGGCGATAGACCACTTGCAGATATTCAAATTCCTGAAGATGGGGGCTGTTGCTCATAGTCCTACGCACTAAGGATACGCATGGGGAACCATGTGGGGGCGTTTAATGCGCTCTCGCACGGGGTATTTCTCGCCAGTTCATCGGCAATTCGGCGGCCTAAACCCCAGTTTTTTTTGAATTAATTATTTTCGATGATTGGTTCGCGAAGGTGCAACGGCTCAACATGCTTCTTTTGACGAATGCGAATGTTCAACACTTCAACGAAGACTGAGAATGCCATTGATGCGTAAATGTAACCCTTCGGGATTTTCTGTCCGAAGCCTTCGGCAATCAAGGTGGTGCCAATAAGCAAGAGGAATGCCAACGCAAGCATTTTTACCGATGGGTGGGCATTAACGAATGTGTAGATGGCCTTTGAGGCAAGCAGCATGATTCCCACAGCAGCCATGATGGCGATGACCATGACGGGAACGTAGGTGGTCATACCAACTGCAGTGATTACCGAGTCGATGGAAAAGACAAGGTCGAGTATGAGTACCTGGCCAATAACTGCGGCAATGGTGGGAGCAACTTTGGCCGAGGTCTGGCCTTCGTCACCTTCCAGTTTGTGGTGAATTTCTTTCGTGGCTTTGTAGATAAGAAATATTCCACCAGCGAGCAGTATGAGTTCTTTGCCACTGAATCCGACCGACCCGAGGGTGAAGAGCTCTTTCTTTAAGGAGACGACCCAGCCAACAGCCAAGAGAAGTAACACGCGCATGAAGCCAGCTGCGAGGAGGCCAATTTTGCGTGCCTTGTCTTGTTCCTCTACGGGAAGCTTCGAGGCAAGGATAGAAATGAAGACGACGTTGTCGACTCCAAGAACAATTTCAAGTGTGAGGAGTGCTGCTAGAGCACTCCAAGCTGTGGGGTCAGACATCCATTCCATAGAGAGAAATTAGTGCAATAACTGGGTCCTTGTCAGTTTTGAAAACCGAAAATACGGTGCTTTTCGGACCAAATCAACCGTTGGTGATCCGTCAACGGCGCAACGTTCAGTCGCTATAGCAATCCATGTCAGTATGAACTCATGGCTATTGAAGAAGTGAATTGGCAAGAGCGAGTCACGCCCGAGCTGGTGCAGCAGTACAAGCGCGATGGCGTAGTTTTCATAGACCAGTTGATACATCCGTTGTGGTTGCAGTTAATTGAGATGGGCATCACTCGAGTCTTAAACAATTCCACGCGTAAGCAAACCTTTTTTGCAGGAGACGAAGGACAGTTCATTGACACTGTTCGCAACTGGGAGTTCACTCCTGAGTTTCAACGGCTCACATACGATTCGCCCATCGCCGATATTCTCGGAACCTTCATCGATTCGCCACGAGTGTGGCTCTTGTTTGACCATGTGTTTGTAAAAGATGGCGGTAATTGCCGGCGCACCCCATGGCATCAAGATCTCGCGTATTGGCCTGTGGCCGGAACGCAACTGGCGTCAATGTGGATCACCATTGACCCAGTACCCAAACATGAATGTCTTGAATATATTGCGGGTTCGCATCGTGAAACGCTGTACGACGGGTTCGACCCGCCGCGTGCGGCAGAAGACCCAACGTTGCCGTTCTACGGAGAGGGTTTCCCAAGGCTTCCCGATATTGAAGCCAACCGTGCCCAGTGGGATATTCGCTCGTGGGACATCACCCCAGGAGACGTAGTTGTATTCCACCCAGGCGTGTTGCACGGTGGTGGGCCAACATCCGAGGGGCGTCGCCGGCGAACGTTGTCGGTGCGTGTGTTTGGTGAAGACGTTGTCTTTGATGAACGACCCAAAAGCCGTCCAACAGTTCCGCGCACGCCGGGTCTTGAGTTGGTCTTAAAGCCAGGCGATCCGCTACGTCACCCGTACTACCCGCGGTTGCGTCCAGTACCTGAACATCAGCGCCAAAATTTCTTTGAGTAGCGCACTAAGCAGCAATTCGCGAAGCGAGAAACGCTGCGAAACGTGCAGGGTTTTCAAGTGGGCCGAAGTGTGAAAGTTCTGGCCATTCTTCGTAATGCCCATGGGGTAGGAGCGACGCAATTTGTTCGGCAATATCTGAGGGTTGGTACTGCTGTGGAGTGCTGCCAAGCACCCAAGTAGGTGTTGCAATGTTCGCAAGTTGGTTCCACGTTTCGTGAATACCACCGGTGTCGTATGTGCGTGCTTCGTGCTCGGGGTTGCACTTCAGTGAAACGCTGCCATCGGGTTGAGTGGTAAAGCCATAGTCAACATATGCATGAAGTGCATCGGGATGGAACGCATTCATGGGCAACTTGGAATTGAAGTTTGTAAAAGCTTCTTCGTGTGATGAGAAAGATGCGCGGCGTTTACGCGTTGCTGCTGCGAGCGGGTTGGGTGGCATGTCGGCGGGGCGAAAACCACTTTGTGGAAACACAATGGGTTCGAATGCGGTAATGCCCGCAAAGAGTTCGGGGTTGTTCACTGCGGCCATGAGCAAAGTTGCGCCACCCATGGAATGACCAGCCGCCCACAGCGGAGCACTGTTCACATGTGTGGTGAGGTATTGAACAACGGCTGTTGCATCTTCGCCATATGCAGGCCAACGTACTTGCCAGTCGTAAGGAACAGTGGAGTCGCCATAACCGCGGTAGTCGATTGCCCAGCAGTCGAAGGTTCCTTCAAGGTGTTGTGCAATGGGGAGCCAGCAGTGGCCATGAAAACCCGTTGCATGCGAGAGCAACATAATGGGAAGAGTTCCCGCAGGAGTAGTGCTGAGGTGATGCAGAGCAAGTTGCACACCATCGGTTGATGGCACGGTCACAGTGGTTGACATTTGTTACTTCTCTTTTGTTGGTTTTGGTTCGCGAGGCAAACCAAGAAGACGTTCGCCAATGATGTTGCGTTGCACTTGGCTGGTGCCACCTGCAATGCGGCCGCCAGGAGCCGACAACATGCCGAGAGCATCGTTACCTTCAAGCATTGCTGCAGCACCAGAAAGATCGCCGCGCAACATTGCGGTGTCGAACATCATTTCGGTAATGCCAAGCTTCATGAGTGACGCTGCAGTGGAAGCTTCGGGGCCTTGCCGTTTGCCCATTGCTTTGAATGCGTGACCGCGCGACAAGAGTTGTGCGAGGCGGTCGCGTTCAATGATGTTGAGTTCACGGTTGTTGCCAAGAGCAGCCATCGATTCCAAACGACGCTCTAAACCAATAACGCTGGCACCAATGTGGCCGCGTTCGCTGGTGAGTACTGCCATGCCCACGCCCCAGCCACCGTGCAGTGGACCAAGAAGGGAAGTGGCAGGAAGGTGCACATCGGTGAAGAACACCTCATCGAATTCCGATTCGCCAGTCATTTGTTTGAGCGGGCGCACTTCAATGCCGGGTGTGTCCATGGGGCACAAGAAAAAGGAAATGCCTTCGTGCTTGGGTGCATCGAAGTTGGTGCGCGCCATGAGAATGCCCCAGTTGCTGTAACGGCCGCCGCTGCACCACACCTTTTGACCATTAATAATGAAGGTGTCGCCGTCGAGTTCTGCTTTGGTCGACAAGCCACCTAAGTCGCTACCGGCACCAGGCTCACTAAAGAGTTGGCACCACACGTGTTCTGCAGCGAGGCTTTGACGCAAGTGCTGCGACTGTTGTTCGGGCGTACCGAATTTCATGATGGAGCCACCAGCAAGAACCAAACCCACCATGTTCAAAACGGGTGGAACGCCATTCAGTGCACAGAGTTCCATCCATGTTGCTGTGTGTGTAGAGGTGAGACCTTGCCCGCCGTGTTCAACGGGCCAGTGAATGCCAGTAAAACCTGCTGCGTGTAAACGTATTTGCCATGCTTGGCCGGCATCAATGAGATGCGGTGGGCAAATAGCGCCGTAGTCACGAGGAGCGTGAGAGGCGTTGTCGCGCAGCCAAGATTCGGCTCGTGTACGAAACGCTTCCACGCTCTCTGACATGGTTACTTCAGTTTCTCGAAGAAGACGCCTGTTTCGTCGGCCAAGTTACCTGGCACGAAGTAGCCGTCTTGGCTCATGATGGCATCCCAGTTGTCGCGAAGGTCTTCAAGTGTGTGGCCAGGCTTTGTATAGCCCTGTGTTTCACCAATGAAGACATTGGCTACACGACCACCGCCCACGCTGAAGACGTTGCCGCTCACTGGGCAATCTTCGTGCGCCAACATGGCAACAATTGGTGTGACTTGTTCTGGCCCAAGCTTGTCGGCGAGGTTGCCCATCAGCGTTTCGGTCATGCGGGTGAGGGCGAGTGGTGCAATGGCGTTGGCCTTGATGTTGAACTTTGCACCTTCAACTGCAAGCACGCGAGTGAAACCAACGAGGCCCATTTTTGCTGCGCCATAGTTAGTTTGGCCGAAGTTGCCGAAAATACCAGCAGCAGATGATGTTGAGATGATGCGGCCGTAACCCTGTTCGCGCATGATGAGGTACGCAGGTTGTGTGACGTGGAATGCACCTTTGAGGTGAACGTCAAACACGGGGTTCATGAGGTCGGGGGTCATGTTGTGGAATGACTTGTCGCGCAAGATGCCAGCGTTATTAATAACGATGTCAACTTTGCCATATGCATCGACTGCAGTTTTCACAATTGCAGCTCCGCCTTCAGGTGTAGCAACAGAGTTGTGGTCGGCAACGGCTTCGCCGCCGGCTGCTTTAATTTCGTCAACAACTTTTTGTGCAGCAGAGGCATCGGTGCCACTGCCGTCGATGCTGCCACCGAGGTCGTTTACAACAACGAGTGCACCGCGCTTGGCGAGCAAGAGAGCGTGTTGACGACCAAGACCGCCACCTGCTCCGGTGATGATTGCTACTTTGCCGTCGTATCCGAGTTCTGCCATGGGGAAACCTTTCTGGGGGCACTCACGTGAGTGCAGTCATTGTGTAGACGCGAGTTCAGATCTTACTTGTGGGCATTGGTGTTGCCCAATGGAAGGAGTTATGCCTTGAGTGAGTCAATGGCTTCTTGTTTGAGGCGCTTGTAGTCGAGCTTCCCGTTGGGGGCGCGACCAATGGTTGCCACGGTGATGACCGATTTTGGCGATTTATAAGGGGCCAAGGTAGAGCGCACATGGGCAATAAGGGCTTGGGCGTCGATGCTTTGGCCAGGGCGGGCTTCAACCAGGGCAGTAATTGCTTCGCCAAAGCGCTCATCAGGCAGGCCCACCACGGCGGCGTCGAGCACCGAGGGGTGGGTCTTCAATACTTCTTCCACCTCTTCGGGGTAGACCTTTTCGCCGCCGGTGTTAATGCACTGGCTGCCACGGCCGAGCAGGCGCACAGTGCCATCGGCATCTACTTCGGCGAAGTCGCCAGGAATGGAATAGCGAATGTTGTCGATGGTGATGAATGTTGTTGCCGACTTGGCTTCGTCTTTGTAATAGCCCATTGGTGTGCGACCACGAAGTGCAACACGACCACGCTCGCCACTGCCAGGAACAACATCGCGACCATCTTCATGCACCACGCGTGTGTTGGGGCCAAGTTTGAATGTTGCAGTACTCGATGCGCTGTCGGCAGTAGTGGTGGCTGCTGCCATACCAATTGCTTCCGATGAACCAAGGCTGTCGATGAGAATGAGTTTTTCATTGTGACGCAACAAGCCAGCTTTTGTTTCAGCCGACCACATGACGCCACTTGACACAATCATTTTCAAAGAAGAGATGTCGTACTTGCCAGGGTTTTCGTCGAGCGCGCGCAAAATGGGTTTCGCAAATGCATCGCCAACAATTGACACGCTATTTACGCGTGCTGAGGCAACAACAGCAAGAAGTTCCTGTGCATCGAATGTGCGGCTGGTCATGGTGGCAATAGAGCCGCCTAAGCACAAGTTCCACATGGCGTTGAATGCGCCGGTGCCGTGCATGAGCGGAGCTGCTGGCATGTTGACTGCGCCTGGCTTGCTGACGCGCGCTGCAAGTGCGTCGTAATCTTTGAGTGCAGGAAGCGGACGCTTGGAAGGTGCATCGAGGCTGGAGATGACGTCGTCTTGGCGCCACATGACGCCTTTAGGCATTCCTGTTGTGCCGCCTGTGTACAGGAAGTACATGTCGTCGCCGCTGCGTGGCCACGAGGCAATTGCTGGTGCCTGATTAGTTCTAGATGCAGAGGTGTAGGGAACCGCCCACTCGGGGCAGGCTTGCGAACCGTCGTCGACCCAGATCCAAGTTTTGACATTGGGAACGCGGGCACGCACGGCTGCGCAACGGTCGGTGTATGAAGCATGGAAAATGACGGCAACCGCATCGGAGTTGTCCCACAGGTAGGCAAGTTCATCTTCGGTGTAGCGATAGTTGGTGTTCACGGGAACCAGGCTGATTTTGAAGAGACCGAACATTGACTCTAAAAATTCGGGGCAGTTGTGCATGTACTGCGCCACTTTGTCTTGGTGCTTCACGCCTGCGGCTAACAAGGTGTTGGCAATGCCGTTTGCCTTGGCATTGAACTCGGCCCAGGTGCTGGTGCGGTCGCCGTGCGTTTGTGCGGTCACTTCAGGAAAGCGTGCGGCGTGGAATTCCCACATCTCGGCAAAGTTCCAGCCGTTGTCGGTGTAGATGGGGGTGGTGTTCGAAGATTGAGTCACGAGAGGAAACACTACGCTGTACGACGTGGACCAACTATTGCCAGGCGACACCGACGAGCGAAGAATTTCCATTCGAACATGGCTCGCCGAGCATCCGTCGCCCACCCCACGCCAACTTGCGCACGCTGGCTATGTTGCTCCGCATTGGCCGGCGCCGTGGGGTTTCGCTGCCGACCCTATTCATCAACTCATCATCGATGATGAACTAGCGCGGGCAGGTGTGCAGCGCCCATCGAATGCCATTGGTATTGGCTGGGCAGGGCCAACCATTACTTATGCCGGTACCGAGGAACAAAAAGAGCGTTACCTTTTTCCTTTGCTCACCGCTGAAGAAATTTGGTGCCAACTCTTTAGTGAGCCTGGCAGCGGTAGCGACCTGGCGAGCTTGTCCACCCGCGCCGAGCGCGATGGCGACGAGTGGGTGGTGAATGGTTCAAAAATTTGGACCAGTGGTGCACAGCATTCGCAGTTCGGCATTTTGTTGGCACGCACCAACCCCGATGCAGCAAAACACAAAGGCATTACTTATTTCATTTGCCCCATGAACTTGCCCGGCATTGATGTACGCCCCATTCGCGAAATGACAGGTGGCGAAACCTTCAACGAAGTGTTTTTCACCGACGTGCGTTTGCCCCTTGATGCCGTGGTGGGCGAAGTGAACGATGGCTGGCGTTTAGCGAAAGTAACGCTAGGAAACGAACGTGTATCGCTGAGTACTGGCGGTGTGTTGTGGGGTCACGGGCCAACAGCGCTCGACCTGCTTGCACAAATTAAACGTGCTCCAGTCACCGACCCTGTGATGCGCCAAAAAATTGTGAAGGTTTATATTGAGCATCAAATTTTGGAACTCATTCGCATGCGTACTTTGACTGCGCGCATTCGTGGCGAACAGCCCGGCCCCGAGGCAAGTGTTCGTAAAATTCTTGCCGACGAACATGGGCAACATGTCATGGAACTCGCGCTGTCGCTACAGGGTGCGTCGGGAATGATTGCAAATGCACACGTTGGTGGGTTGAGCGGAACCCAGGGGCCATCGGCCATGGAAGCAGCCGTGTGGTACTACGGATTCTTGTTTGCGCAGGCGCTCACCATTGGTGGTGGCACGGGGGCAGTGCAACGCAACATTGTGGGGGAACGGGTCTTGGGTTTGCCTCATGAGCCCGAAGCGCGCACGTAAGTGCGCCGACGCTAATTCGTGCAGCCTCGCCCACTAGTTTGGGGGTACACGTTTTTATAGGGGGACCCCATGAAGCCTTTCCGTTTCGCCGTTCAGTCATACAGTGCCGAGTCGCCAGCCGCATGGCGCGACCGTGCCAAAAAAGTCGAGTCACTTGGATACTCGGCATTGCATGTTGCCGACCACATCATTGGCCCAGGTGCTGCACTCGACCGTTGTCATCATCCAGTGCAAAACATTGCAGCAGTTCCGGCAATGGCAGTAGCAGCTGAAGCAACTTCTACCTTGCGTGTTGGTTGTCGTGTGTTTTGTATTGACTACCGCCCAGCCGCTGTTCTCATGAAAGAGGCAGCAACACTCGACTTCTTCTCTGACGGTCGTTTGGAGTTCGGTTTAGGTGCAGGTTGGTTGGCTGCAGAGTACGAAGCTATTGGCATCACCCTCGACCCAGCCGGCGAGCGCGTGACGCGCTTGGAAGAATACGTGAAGGCCGCCAAAATGATGTTTGCCCCTGGCCAAATGGATTTCAATGGCAAGTACGTGCACCTCAATGAGTTTGAAGCTGTACCAAAGCCAGTTCAAAAAGGTGGAGTACCCATCATGATTGGTGGCGGAAGCAAGCGTGTTCTTGGCATTGCTGGCCGTGAAGCAAACATCATCAGCTTGAACTTCGATAACTCGAGCGGAATGATTGGGCCAAAGGGCGTACAAAGCAGCACCGCTGAAATGACCTCACAAAAAATTCAGTGGGTGAAAGACGGCGCAGCTTCAATTGGTCGCAGCATGGACGACATCGAGTTGGAAATTGGTGCGTACTTCACCATGGTGGTGCCCGACGTTGAACAAGGTGCTGCAACACTGGCCAAGATGTTTGGTCTCACTGCTGAAGACATGAAGGTGCACCCACATGCGCTCATTGGTGATATCGATCACATCTGCGACACGCTCGTTGCACGCCGTGAGGAATACGGCATTAGCTACATCACCGTGGGTGAAAGCAACCTCGACGCATTTGCGCCAGTTGTTGCTCGCCTGTCAGGCAAGTAATTCAGCAATAGCACTCACGGTTTGCACCCGAACTACAACGTTTGGGCGGTTGTGCCAGTTGTCGTTCCAGCGGTCTACCCAAATAGGGGTGAGGCCTGCGGCTAATGCGCCACGTGCATCGGCACGAATGGAGTCGCCCACGTACCAGGTTTTTTCTGGTTCAACGCCGAGATGCGAACACGCATCGAGAAATGCGCCGGGGTGTGGTTTGGGCGTGGTGTGCGCTGCGCTCATGCACGACTCAAACCACTCATCGAGGCCGAGCCGATTTCTCTCGCGTTCAACGTGCGGGTTGTTCGAGAGAACGGCGATGCGATGTTTTTGTTTCAACAGGTTCAAGGTGGGAACAATGTCGGGGAAGAAGTCAACGCTGAGGCGTTGCGAAAAAGTGGCCACATGGGCCTTGCGCTCGTCGGGGTGAAGGTCGGGTAGGGCGCGCGCCCATTCTTCGTGACGAAATTCGTGCAGCTTCCAGGTGTCGCGCTGTTCCACATAGCCGTGTTGCTCATTGCGGTGCCACAAGTGAGTGCTGCAATGGTTCTGTAACGCTGTGGTGATTTCCGTGGGCGCAAAAGTGCCGAGACAGGTCTGAATGGAGCCCCACCAGTCAATAAGTGTGTCGTCGAGGTCGAAAAGTATGGCGTCGGGTGGAGTGTTGTTCACGATGTCACTATTGTCTCTGAGATGGGGAAAGAAATTACAACTGTCAGCGAAATTATTCGAGTTCACGGCGTTGAGCGGGCTGAACAAGCAGCTCTTGTGCTGGGCGATCGAACACAAACTTGGAATGAGTTGTACCAGAGGTCGTGCCAAGTGGCCCAGGCTCTGCGCACAGCCGGAGTAAAAGAAGGCGACCGTGTATCTTTCCTCGACAAAAACTCCATAGAGCACTTTGAAGTTTTTTACGGTTGTGCTTTGCTCAATGCGGTATGTGTCGACGTGAACTGGCGCTTAGCAGCACCAGAAGTGGAATACATCGTGAACGATGCCGGTTCCACAGTATTTGTGGTGAGTGAAGATTTCCGCTCGATCGCTGAAGCCATTGCCGATCAGCTCAACCCCGCATCGTTAGTAGTTGCCATTGGTGGAAGTGGAGCGCCTGTCGGCAAGTTGCGCACCATTTCATATGAAGCATTTGTTGCGTCGGGCAACAATGTTGACCCAAATGTTGCAGCGAAAGCAGACGACGTTGCGTTCCAGTTGTACTCCAGTGGCACCACAGGCCGACCAAAAGGCGTGATGCTCACCAACAACAACTTCTTCGCACTTGTTCCTACTGCGAAAGCGATGTGGGAACTTGACGAACATTCCATGAACCTTGTGTGCATGCCGTTGTTCCACATTGGTGGAGGCGGATGGGCTGTTGCTGGTCAGTACTCCGGTTGCACATCTATCATCGTGCGTGACCTCGAGCCAGTGTCGCTAGTTAAAACCATTGTGGAGAAAAAAGTAACGCATGGTTTTCTTGTGCCAGCAGTGTTGCAAATTATGTTGGCTGTTCCCGGCGTTGACACAGCAGACTTCAGTAACTTGCGCGTGTTTGTATATGGAGCATCGCCCATTTCTGAAGAGATTCTTTCGCGTTCGGTGCGCACCTTTAAGTGCAAGTTTTGGCAGGCTTACGGGCTTACCGAAACAACCGGTGCCATTATCAACTTGCCACCAGAAGACCACGACCCCGATGGCCCCAACAAGCATCGTTTGCGTTCATGTGGTGTCCCTGGCCCAGAAACGCAAGTGCGCATTGTTGATGCAGAAACGAAAAAAGATATGCCAGTTGGTGAAGTAGGCGAAATTTGGATGAAGTCACCTTTGGTAATGAAGGGCTACTGGAATATGCCCGAAGCAACTGCTGAAGCAATTGTTGACGGTGGTTGGTTCCGTAGTGGCGACGCTGGGTATCTCGATGCCGATGGATATTTATACATTCACGACCGTGTGAAAGATATGATTGTGTCGGGTGGCGAAAATGTGTACCCAGCCGAAGTGGAAAATGTATTGATGGCTCACCCTGCTATTGCCGATGTCGCTGTTATTGGTGTGCCCGATGAAAAGTGGGGCGAAACGCCAAAGGCAATTGTGGTGCGTCAGGCCGGAGTTGAGGTGACTGAGCAAGACATCATCAGTTTCTGCAAAGAACGGATGGCGAAATTTAAATGCCCCACAAGCGTCGACTGGATTGATGTGCTCCCACGTAACCCGAGTGGCAAAATATTGAAAAAAGATCTGCGCGCCCCATATTGGGTGGGTCGCACTCGCCACGTGAACTAGTTTTTCACACCTCGTGAACGCACCGCAGGGCGTGATGCGTTATACATAAGGCTGTGAATTCCCGTGTAAAGCCGACCATTTGTGTCGCCTTTGCAGGGGCGATGCTCATTTCGGCATGTGGTGGTAGTTCGCCTGTGGCAGACATCGTTGCCAAGCCATGTGGATTAGGCGACGTGGTGTCGGGTCGGCCATTGCGTATTGTTTCCACCGTTGCTCCCATCACCAGCATTATTGCCAATGTTGCGGGTGGCAGTGGTGCAGTCATTACAGGCTTGGTTCCGGAAGGAACCAACTCGCACACCTTCGAGCCACCACCAAGCGCTGCAAAGTTTCTGGAAGAGTCAGATGTTGTCTTTACGAATGGTTTAGGTCTAGAGGAACCAACAAAAGATCTAGCTGAGGCAAATCTTGCAAGCGGCGCTGAAGTGTGTGAAATAGCTACTGAAATTTTGCCTGAAAGTGAATGGATCTTCGATTTCTCCTTCCCGAAAGACGGCGGTAAACCCAATCCGCATTTGTGGACGAACCCGCCCATGGTGAAGGAATACGCACAGGTGGTGCGCGACACTTTGGTGAAGCGCAACCCAGAAAATGCCGAAGTATTCAACACAAACTTCACCGCGTTTGCTGCAAAAGTTGATGAGATTGATGAAGCGATGAAGACTGCAACGGCAACGATTCCTGCGGCCGATCGTAAGTTGCTCACCTATCACGATGCATATGCCTATTTCGCTCGTCATTACGAGTGGACTGTGGTGGGGGCGATTCAGCCATCGTCGTTTGAGGAGCCCACTCCAAAAGAGATTGCCAACCTCATTACTCAGGTGAAAGAAGAGAATGTGAAAGCAGTTTTTGGTAGCGAAGTGTTCCCGTCACCCGTGCTTGAGCAAATTGGTAAGGAAACTGACGCCAAGTACATCGATGTGTTGCGAGATGATGACCTTCTAGGCGAATCGGGTGACCCCGAGCATTCCTGGATGGGGCTGATGCGTTTCAACTTTGTCACCATGGTGGAAGCACTCGGAGGCGATGCTTCGGCACTTAAAGATTTAGACGTGAGCGATGTAGTGAAAGATTCTGCGGTATACCCTCAATGACTATGAGAGTCGCCGAGAAAGACGTGCTGGTGCATTGCCACCACGTCACCTGTTCATATGGCGATTCAGCTGTGGTGAACGACGTTAATTTCACCCTGCGCCGGGGCGAGTTCGCCGGCATTGTCGGCCCATCGGGCTCAGGTAAGACAACTTTACTCAAAGCAGTTCTGGGCAGCATTAAGCCGGTACACGGCAGTATTGACATGTTGAAGGGCTTGCGCATGGGCTACGTGCCCCAAGTGGAAAGTGTCGACTGGAATTTCCCCGTCACTGTTTTAGAGGTCATGATGATGACCCGCAGTGAGAAAAAATGGTGGCCGCGCATTACCACTGCAGAACGCGCGGCAGCAGAAGATGTTTTAGAACGCCTTGGCCTTGAAGGCCTTTCTGGTCGCCACATTCGTGAACTTTCTGGTGGCCAGCAACAGCGAGTGTTTGTGGCCCGTGCACTTTTTCATTCGCCCGATATTTTGGTGCTCGATGAACCCACTTCGGGGGTAGACGTACGTACACGCCATGAGGTTCTGCACTTGCTTGCCGACTTACACGATGCAGGAATGTCGGTTTTGCTGACCACGCACGACCTGAATGGTCTTGCTGCTCACTTGCCGCGCCTTATTTGTTTGAACAAAGAAATTGTTGCCGACGGCAGCCCACGCGAAGTGTTGGTGCCAGAAGTATTAGAGAAACTGTACGGGGCCCCCATGCACGTGCTGGAACACGGTGGCATGCCTGTGGTGCTCGACCATTCAGAAAACCCCATGGTGGGCCGCTTCGGTGGCAAGGCCGTATAACTGTGCATTCATCTTTTATTTACGCGCTGAGCCTTGGTGAACCCTACGGTTTTCAGTTTTTCCGTAACGGAGCATTCGTTGCTCTCATTGCGGGTGGGCTGTGCGGGCTACTCGGTGTCTTTGTGGTGTTGCGCGGTATGTCGTACATAGGTCACGGCTTGTCGCACGCAGTGTTTGGTGGAGCAGCAGCTTCTGCGGTCATGAACTTCAACTACTTCATTGGCGCAGGCATTTGGGGTGTGGTGTCGGGAGTGCTCATTGGTCGTATTGCCCGCCGGCGCATTATTGGTGCCGACGCTGCTATTGGTGTGGTCACCACGGCATCGTTTGCGTTGGGGCTGGCATTGCTCAATAGATACGGGCAAGCAAAACGCAGTATTGAAGCGGTGCTCTTTGGCAGTGTTCTCGGTGTCAAGAACAGTGACATCATTGCGGTTCTCGTGGTTGCAGTTTTGGCAACAGTGGTCATTGTGCTGGGTTACCGCAAGTTCCTTTTTTCTACCTTCGACCCCGAAGTTGCTGAAGTAAGTGGCGTAAAGGTGTCGCTCATGGAAGCAGCACTCATGATTATGTTGTCGCTTACCATTTTGGTCACCATGAGGGTTATTGGAACACTGCTGATTTCTGCATTGCTGGTCATACCGGCAGCCACGGCGCGGCTACTCACTAACCGTTTCTCACGCATGCTGTGGATCTCGCCACTCATTGGTGCAGCTTCTGCGTTCTTAGGAATGAACGTGGCGTATCACACCAATACTTCGGCTAGCGCAATGATTATTTTGATGGCAGCTGCCACATTTACCTGTGTGTATTTCGGAAGCGGCGTACGCGGTCGGCGCCGCATGGCCTCATTCGGGCACTTGTAAGAGCCACTCCACACCATCGGGGGTGTCACGTACTTCAATGTGCGCAAGAGCCAGTGCATCGCGAACAATGTCAGACAAGTCGAAGCGCTTTTCGGCGCGCACTATTTTGCGAATGGCAAGCAGCGCTTCTACGTAAGGTGCAACACGCTCGCGGGGGTCGGCGAGACCTCCAGTTGCTGCTGTTCCTAGTTTCACAATCATTGAACGCAGAATTTCACGAGCGGCATCGGCGTCACTTCCGGTGAGAGTGTCGGCCGACCACAACTTGATGTCGTTTTCTAATTCCAAAACTGCGCGTGTTGCATCGTTGGCGTTACCAAGAGCGAGTGCAGTCTCAAACTCTTCACGACGTTGTTGAGCAACAGCCACTAAGGAAGTTGCCTCCACTTGCGGCGTTGCTTGCACAACAACTGATGGCGTAGGCGTTGCACTTGGGGCAACTGAGGGATTCTGTAGTTGTTCAATAGACAGAATTTCACCAGAAGCAAATGTGGTGGAGTTTCCCTTCACGCGCAAAGTAACAACACCGTTGCCTACAACCTCGGCAGTGCGTTCGTTGAGGTCGATGACAATACCGGTGTGCTCGTCGATGCCAAGAACGTATTCGCCTTCATCTAATTGTTGCTCGAGCATGTGGAGACGCACTTCACCGAGGTAACAAAAACGCGTGTCGTGGTGTCCACCTTCAGTGTTGTTGTAATGCGGTATTACTGCTGCAGGTATGTTCAATTCACTGAGCAAGTTGAGGCCTTCAAGCCAATAGGGCTCTTCTCCACATTTATAAATTTCATAGACGGGAACAGTGCGTGTTCCTATGGTGAGAGCAGCTGCAGACGAAAAAGTAACAATGCCACCACGTTGCAGTTTTTCATGCAAGATGTGCGAGACCTGAGTATTTTTCCACTGGCGCAATGCATAGGTGGGTGAACCCGGCCCGGCAAAAACATAGTCGGCGTCGGTGAGCGCACTGAGGCCTTGTTGCACAACAAGTGGGTCGGCACCAATCATGCGGGTGAGGCCAAGCGGCGAGATTGCGGTGTTCACACTGACGTCGAAATATTCCACAGCGCGTAGCGCTAGTTCTGAGGCATTTTCTTGAAAGCCATATGGCGTATCGAGCACTACTGCATTGGGTTGTGTAAGGCGACTAATGAGTTGGCGGTGTGTTTTCACCATGGTTGGCGAGGTTTCGCCAGAACCCATGATGGCAAGAATGCGTGCGGTGGTACTCATGATCTAAATGAAAAATCCGTTCACTGAGGCGTCGTGTAATTCTTGGGCAACTCGTTGTGGGAACTGCGCATGAAGGTCGTGGTCGGCAGGCTCGTACCAATTGGCAGCACCTTTTGGCAGCAACTCAAGTGCGCGTGCAACCGCTTCTTTTTTGTCGACCGCCCATGCTGCTTCTCCGCTGCCTACTGCGGGCATGAAAAGCACGGGTACAGAAATATGCGGGAACATTTCTTCAGGGTTGTGCTCCCACAGCCCACGCAGCACTTTCATGTGGCGTTCCAAAGAGAGCCACGGACGAATGGTGCCATCGGCAAGCACTTCCATATTTGCCATTGAGCCTTGAATGCCTGCCTCTGGCCAATCGGAGTGGTGGGAACGAATGGCGCCTTCGAGTCGTTTTGCGGGTGTACCGAGCAAGTTTGGTGGGCGAAGTTGTTGAGCACAGGTGTCCCACTCGGGGAAATGTTTCTGCAACTGAATGGTGCCGCCATCAACTGCACATACGCCGCGCACAAGTTGTGGCGCACGCGCTGCAAGTTCAATAACAACATTTGCGCCCCACGATTGCCCAGCCACAATGGGCCGTTGCAGTTCAAGTTGAGTAATGAGCAGTTCAAGATCGTGGGCAACGGTGGCCATATCGAAACCGTCATCGGGCTTGGAACTTTGGCCATGACCGCGTTGGTCAATAGCAACGACGTAGTGACCCAGATCTACCAGATGCTGGGCAACGCCGTCCCACAGGCGGGCATTGGAGGCAAGCCCATGTACCAAGAGCATGGGGGCATGGGGGAGTGTGGGTTCACCCCAGGCAATGCAGTGCAGATGCAGTCCGGAACGAATTTCGTGCATCTGGTGTTGTGTCATTGAGGGTAGTTTCTCATGCTTTGGGTGAAGTCGCGTAATGCAGGCGTGGCACGATAGACAGATGAGCAATATGTCGAGCGCCATTTGCCTTCCTGCCTCATCGCCAAAGGTTGATGCGCTTGAGGCATCGCTGCGTTCCATGGGAAACGTGGTGGTGGCCTTTAGTGGTGGAGCCGATTCGGCATTTCTCGGGGCCTTTGCCACTTTGGTGCTTGGCGCCAACAATGTGCTGTGCGCCACGGCAGTGTCGGCATCTTTAGCGGCAAGTGAGGCTGACGATTGTCGTGCACTTGCCACAGAGTGGGGCCTCAACTGGCAAACATTTTTGACTAATGAAACAAGTCGGCCGGAATATATTGCAAACAGCGGCGACCGTTGCTTTCACTGTAAAGACGAACTTATGGACGTGTTGGTACCTGTTGCTCACGAACGCAATGCGCACATCACGCTTGGTGTGAATACCGATGACTTGGGTGATCACCGCCCGGGGCAACGAGCAGCAGAGCTCAAAGGTGCTGCTTTTCCGTTGGTCATCGCTGGTCTATCGAAAGCAGAAATTCGCGAGTTGTCGCAAGCAATGGGGTTGCGTACATGGAATAAACCGGCAGCTGCATGCTTGGCTAGTCGAGTTCCTTATGGAACAGCGGTCACTGTGGGTTTGCTCAGCAACATTGACCGTGCTGAAGCCGCATTACGCCAATTGGGGTTTGCGGGCAATATGCGTGTTCGCCACGAAGGTAAAACGGCCCGTATTGAGCTCGATGCAAGCGATTTCCCTCGTGCAGCCGAGGTACACGGCGACATTGTTGGGGCACTGACGCCGCTGGGCTACCAATACATCACGCTCGACCTAGCGGGTTTTCGCTCGGGCAACTTGAATTGGGCGTTAGAGACCGAGAAATCGTAAGGTGTACTCAGTAGTAACTCATGGGGGTAAGAATGAAACTGTCAATGATGGTCAACTATGCCGGTGGCTTTAAAGAAGCCGCGGCGCGAGTTGTAGAGCTGGAAAAAGCAGGACTCGACCAGGTGTGGATTGCCGAGGCGTACAGCTTTGACGCTATTTCGCAAGTGGGTTACCTTGCCGCAATTACCAAGCGTGTTGAAATCGGTACCGGAATTGTAAACGTGTACTCGCGTTCTGCAGCCCTTATGGCAATGACCGGCGCTGGTTGCGATTACGTCAGCGACGGACGTTTCATTCTCGGTCTCGGTGCATCTGGCCCACAAGTGGTGGAAGGTTTCCACGGTGTTCCTTACGAAAAGCCAATGCAACGCATTAAGGAATACATCGAAGTATGCCGTGAAGTGTGGAAGCGTGAAAAAGCGCTCAACTATCAGGGCCAAACGGTTACTGCACCTTTGCCAGCGGGCGAAGGAACCGGCTTGGGAAAACCACTCAAGCTCATTAACCACCCATTGCGCGCCGATATTCCTATTTGGTGGGCAAGTTTGAAGGGTCTCAGCGTAGAAGCAACTGCAGAGTTGGCCGACGGTTGGTTGCCCATCATGTTCGTACCTGAAAAGTTCGACAAAGTATGGGGCAAGCAGTTGAAGGCTGGAACCGCAAAGCGCAGCAAAGACATGAAGCCACTCGACATTAGTGCTGGCGGCATACTTGCTATTGGTGAAGGCAATGTTGGCGACACCAAAGCCAAAATTCTCGACATGGTGCGCCCGAGCAGTGCGCTGTACATCGGCGGTATGGGTGCTCGTGGTAAAAACTTCTACAACGACATTTGCACGGCCTATGGATACGAAGAAGAAGCAAAATTGGTACAAGACTTGTACCTCGACGGCAAAAAAGAAGAAGCAGCTGGTGCTGTTCCTACCGAAATGCTTGAACTCACCAACTTGGTGGGTCCGAAGAGTTACATTGCCGAGCGTGTTGCTGCATTCAAAGAAGCTGGCGTCACCGTGTTGTCGGTGAACCCCGTTGGCCCCGATGCTGCAAAGCAAGTAGAAATTTTGCGCGACATCGTTGACAGCATCTAGCAGTGTCTAGCCTTCCCATTTCGGGAACCTGTGTTGCAGGCTGGGAACAAGTGCGCGATGCCGTGCACACCAATTTCGCGGCAGGTGAAGAAGTGGGCTGCAGCGTTGCGGTGTATCACAAAGGTCAATTAGTAGTTGACCTTGTTGCTGGTTGGGCCGATCGTACAAAAACAAAAGAGTACGCAGCCGATGCATTGCAACTAGTTTTTAGTACAACCAAAGGTGTAACTGCTACAGCCGTTGCCATGTGTGTTGAACGCGGACTTCTGAGCTACTCGCAGCCGGTTGCTCACTACTGGCCAGAGTTTGCGCAACAAGGAAAAGGCAATATCACCGTTGCGCAACTGTTGTCGCATCAGGCGGGTTTGTACACCGTTGAGCGACATATGGAAATGGAAGAAATTCTCCATTGGAATACCATCACTGCTGAACTCGCTGGCATGGCACCGTTGTGGGAGCCAGGCACAGCGCATGGGTATCATGCTCTTACCTACGGTTGGCTTGCAGGCGAGCTCATTCGTCGTGTTGATGGCCGTGGAGTAGGGCAATTCATTCAAGAAGAAATTGCATCGCCGCTTGGCGTGGAAATTTATGTGGGGCTTCCCGAAGCGCTCGAACATCGAGTAGTGCCACTGTTGATGGGGCAAGGCCACGACAAGCCAAAAGGTCCCGAAACCGAAGAAGCAAAAAAGACACGTGAATTGTTGGAAAAATTTATTGGTCCAGACACTCCAGGTGGCAAAGCATTGTCGTTGTCGGGTTCGTGGACGGGTGAAGGTCTCATGAATCGCAGCGACGTATTGCGCGCAGAAATACCTGCTGCAAACGGTGTCACCAATGCACGGTCGCTGGCCGCAATGTATGCAGCCTTGCAGCACCCGGTGAATGGGGTGCAGTTGTTGTCGTCTTCAACGCGCGACGCAGCATTTGCGATTCAAACTCCGAAGAATGAACCCGATACATGTTTGATTGGCCCAACGTCTTTTGCTATGGGCTACATGGCGGCATCGGAATTCACGCCGTATGTCGGTGAGGGAAGTTGTGGGCACCCGGGCTTTGGTGGTTCGGTTGCTTTCTTGCAACCACATCGTGAACTTGCTTTTGGTTATGCAATGAACAAACTCGCTAACAATATTGTGGGCGATTCGCGAGCAAAAACTCTTATGGATGCTGCTGCTCGGTGCGCAGACTCTCTCTCATAGGTTTTGTTAGTACGAGGTAACTGATACTTGCAATTGCTGCCGTGATGGCAAAAACGGCAATGGTCACGCGAACCCCAACGGCATCGGCAAGAAGACCCGACGCCGCACTCGACAAGCTGAGCATGAGAGTAACAATGGCAAAGTCGCCGGCAAGAACGCGCCCGCGCACTGCATCGGGTGAGCGTATTTGTAGACCATAAGAAGAAAGTGTCCACTGTGCTCCGCCGCCAAAGTGCGCAAGTGCTACGCAGATACCGGCAATAACAATGTTAGGGCTCACCGCAGCTCCTAAATAAAATACAGAGAATAAAAGCCCAGCAATACCACAGGTAAAGAGAAGTTTTTGGAGGTTGCCCTTCACGAATCGCGCGCCAATAATGGGGCCGAGCCCAGAGCCAATGCCACGAACACCAATGAGCATTCCCCGCCCTGCGTCTCCCGATTTAAAAACGTCTGAGGCAAGTACCGCAAGTTGACTCACAATGCCGGCACCTATAGCAAAGGTTGCTTTTGATGCAACAAGGGCCAAAATTACTTTGTCTTGCCGGGCCAAATGTAGAGCTTCTTTCATATCGTCAAATGGACGCATGCGAGGTCGCTTCACATCACCTGGCTGATGCGTGCGGTGTTCTTGCATCTTTGTGTGAATGGCGGCAAAGAGTGCTGCAGCAACGAGAAAAGAAATTCCGTTCACAATGAATGCGGCAGTGCGGCCAAATGCTTGCGAAAACAATCCACCAAGACCGGCACCTACAGCAAGCATGATGCCCCAAGTGGCACCAAAAAGTGAGTTTGCCTTAGTGAGCTCTTCAGGGCTGCGCACAAGGTTGGGAAGTGCGGCTCCGCTGGCAGGTCCAATAAAAGCAGCGAGAGCAGAGACGGACGCCTGAAAAAGAAACACCATCCAGATACGCGAATCTCCAGCGGTGAGAAGCCCGAACGCGGCAATGGCTTGGCAGCAGGAAACAACAACAAGAACTTTTTTGCGGTCGTATCGATCGGCAGTTGGGCCCGCAACGGGTGAAGCTAAGAACGAGGGTAGTGAGAATGTCACCATCACAAGTGATACGAGAAATTTCGAGCCCGTCGCGTCTTCAACGAGGCCAGCGAGTGCTACAAAAGAGAACCAGTCACCCAGGTATGAAATGACTTGGGCAATAAAGAGCAGGCGTATATCGCGGTTCTCGCGCAGCAGTTTCCACATGAAGCGTTGTGCTTAAGCGAAGTATTTCTGCGTAGAGCGTAAAAACTTTTCCGCCTCCGCAACAATGTCGCGCACAATTTGACCAGCAGGAATGAGTGAATTAATCGCACCAACACCTTGGCCACATGGCATGAATTCGCGATTCACATCGACAACGGTGTCGCTCGGGTAACCGAGGTGGTTTGCGCCTTCGCCCATGGAATAAATGGCTTGTTGTGGGAAGGGCTTCAACTCTTCGGGATGTTCTTCGAAGTGGTTTGTCCAGTCGTTGCGTACCACGCGGCATGTTTTGCCCGTAAAGCCTCGCGAAATGACGGTGCCATCTTCGTGAATGGCAAGAAGAGTTTCTTTATAACCCTGAACTGCACGAGCTTCTGGAGTTGCAATAAAGCGCGTGCCAATCCATACGCCATCGGCACCGAGCGCAAGTGAAGCAGCGAGACCACGACCATCAAAAAGACCGCCGGCAGCAACAACCGGAACTGCTCCACCAAGCGCATCAACTACTTGAGGTATTAATGCAAGTGTTGCCACTGTGCCAGTGTGTCCGCCGCCTTCGGTGCCTTGGGCAACAACGAAGTCGCAACCACTTGCGACGGCAGACACCGCATGGCGCACCTTGCCGCACATGGAACCCACGAGCACATTGTTTTTGTGGAGGTAGTCAATGGCATCGCGTGGCACGCCAAGGCCGGCAACAAAAATGCGGGCGCCACCTTCCACCACTGCACGCACGCCATCTTCTACCTGATGGGGAAGCGCTGTAAGGAGGTCGACACCGAATGGTTTTTGAGTTGCGCCTCGCGCAAGTTTCATTTCTTCAACAAGCTCTGGAGTTTTCATGGTGGAGGCGCCAAAGGTGCCAATGCCGCCTGCTTCAGAAACCGCAGCTACCAGTTCGTAGTACGAGACGCCGCCCATGCCAGCAAGCATGATGGGGTGTTCAATGTCGAGAAGTTCGGTGAGGCGAGTACGCATGTCCCTACCGTAGTGCACGCAAAATGAAGACGCTTATTCGGTGAACTATGGTGCGAATATGCGCTTATCTCAAATTTGGACGTATCCCGTGAAGTCGATGGTGGGAGAGATGGTTTCGTCGTGTGAGGTCAATGACCTGGGCATTGTTGGCGACCGAGTATGGGCGACGCGCGACCTTGAACGTGGGGGCATTCGTGGAGCCAAAAAAATTGGTGGGCTCATGCAATTCTCCGCTGAGCGTGTTGACCCTGTGCGGCGCATAGTAAAAATTACCGCTCCAAATGGAGAAAGTTTTTTGACGAACGAAGCAGGCAGCAACGAAAAATTATCTACCTTGCTGGGTCATCGTGTCGTGTTGGAAGAGCTGCCCGATGCAAGCAATGTGGAGCACTTTCGCCGTGGCCCTTCAGACTCAGACGATGTGATGGCAGAGATGCGTGCAGTTTTTGGTCGTACCGAAGATGAGCCACTGCCCGACTTCAGTATCTTCCCGCCTGAAGTGATGGAATTTGAATCGCCGCCCGGAACTCACCACGATTGTTACCCACTCATGGTGATGACAACTTCTGCACTCGCGGCCATGAAAGCTGCGGTACCAAATGCTGTTGTCGACGTTAAGCGCTTTCGGCCAAGCCTTGTAGTTGATAGCGGCGATGCAGATGGGCACCCAGAGTTCTCGTGGAAAAATAAACGTATTGCCATTGGGTCAGCAGTCATCGAAATTCTCGATGCGTGCCCTCGTTGCGTCATGGTGACGCGGGCAATTAACAAAGACATTCCTGAAGATCGCGCTGTATTGCGCCACATTGTGCGTGACTTAAACCAAAGCGTTGGCGTGTATGCACGAGTGCTCACGCCCGGTACTTGCTCCGTAGGAGACGAAATACGCTTTCTTTAGTAAGCGCCGCGTTGTTTGAGAAACTTTCGGTGCCAGCGCCGCGGGGTGAGCACAACTGCGCGTGCTTCATCTTCAAACATCCAGCGTGCAAAATTACTGCGCGTCCAGTTATTCAGGCCCACAATGCGCACTGCACCGCGGGCAATGAGTGGTCGTGAAAGCATCTTGCCGAGGAGCGAGCTCATGTGATGGTCGGCAGATAAGTGTTGGCGCGCATGTTTGGCGTATAGCGCTGCTGACTCCGATGCGCTGTGTGAAGCTGGGTCAAGAATAGCTTGTGCTGCAAGTACGCCAGTGAGAAGTGCTTGGCCAATGCCTTCACCTGTCAGTGTGTCGGTAGCGCGAGCAGCATCGCCAACAAACATCACATTGCGATGATGCAAAACTGCTGAAGTGATATTTGCAGGTATTGGCCATGCGGTGTGTCGGTCAACAAGCGTGAAGCCTTCGCCAAGTGCCTCAACAATGTGTGGGCGGGTTAACAAATCTTCCCAAGTGTGTTTCATGGTTTGAATGCGGCGCTTGCCGTCGCGTAACACACCAAAGCCAATGTTTACTTTTCCATCGGCAAGAGGGAACGACCATGCGTAGCCAGGTAAGAGGTCGGGTTCGAACCAAACGTGTAAACCATTTTGTGCGGGGCCAGTGATGTTGGTGGCATATTGACGAAAGGCATGCCATTCGCCGAGGTAGCCCTCTTCTAATAGTCCTAGCGATTTACGCACGGGCGACCACATGCCATCGGCTGCAATAACGTGTTGTGCGGTCACACTTGTGCCGTCGGTAAAGCTGATAACAGCAAAATTATTTTCGGCAGTGATATTCAAGAACTCGCAATTTTCACGTATTACTGCTCCGGCCTGACGAGCATGTTCTACAAGTGCTGCATCGAGGTCGAGGCGGGTAGCCACTGCGGCATATTGACCCTGGCCACTGGGAAGTGGAACTTCCACCACACGACCAGAGGGGGAGCGCAACCGCGCACTATGAATGGTTTTCCACGAAGCCACGGTGCTTGGGGAAAAACCAATTTTCTCGAGTTCGCGTAAGGCAAGTGTGGTGAGGCCATCGCCGCAGCACTTGTCGCGTGGGAAAGTGGCTTTATCGACAACACATACCGACTTGCCGGCTTTGGCAAGAAGCGTGGCGGCGGCGGTTCCACTGGGCCCTGCTCCAACAATGACGGTATGGAAATCGGGCTGCGTGGGTGAACTCACGGTTCAAGGCTAAAGCCAAGAGGGTGGAGTCGTATGATTGTTCTAGACATCGGAGGGGAAATATGTCGCAGTTATGTGCAGGAAGAATTGTTGTTGTAACCGGAGCGGGGCGAGGCATTGGCCGCGAACATGCGTTGAGCTTGGCGCACCATGGAGCTTTCGTTGTAGTGAACGATCTCGGCGGAAACGTAGACGGATCTGGTGGTGACTTGTCGCCAGCGCAACAAGTGGTGAAGGAAATTGAAGCCTTCGGTGGGAAAGCAGTTGCTAATGGTGACGACATTTCTACATGGGCTGGTGCGGAAGCACTGATTAACACTGCAGTCGATGTTTTCGGCGACCTGCACGCAGTAGTGAATAATGCTGGCATTTTGCGCGACCGCATGCTGGCGAATATGACCGAAGATGAATGGGATGCGGTCATCAAGGTGCACTTGAAGGGAACCTTTGGGCCGTCGCATTTCGCAGCTGCATATTGGCGCGATCAACACAAAGCGGGAAAACCAGTTGATGGTCGCATCATCAACACCACGTCGGTATCGGGCATTTACGGAAACCCGGGTCAAACAAATTATGGCGCAGCAAAAGCAGGTATTGCATCGTTCACCGTTATTGCGGCACTCGAACTGGCGCGATACGGAGTGACAGCGAATGCAGTTGCACCTGTTGCATTAACGCGAATGACCGAAGGCCTTGGACCACCGCCAAAAACAGAAGCCGACCGCGACATGCGCAGCCCTAAATGGATTGCGCCTATCGTTACTTGGCTTGCTTCTACTGAATCGAAACATGTCACTGGTCGCGTGTTTGAAGCAAGTGGCCAAATTCTTGCTATCGCCGAAGGCTGGCATCGCGGGCCACGTCATGCGGCGGTTGCCGACCCAACACAACTGGGTGCAATTGTCGATGAACTACTAGCCGGTGCTCGGGCTAATGCCGGCATGGACGGCGAAGATAGAGTGCACCATGCCAATTAATCCAGATGCAGTAGGAACAGAAAGCGAACCTTACGAGGTTTCGTGGAACAGTAAAGATGCCTTGCTCTACGCCGTTGGCATTGGCGCAGGTGTAGAAGACTTGTCATTCACAACAGAAAACACCGACGGTGTTGCGCAACAAGTGTTCCCTACATTTCCTGTAGTGGTGGGCTGGGGCATGGGCTCTACTCGTACCAACATTGGTACGTTCAACCCTGCCATGTTGGTGCACGGTCAACAGTCGGTCACTTTGCACAAGCCAGTTCCGGTGTCGGGAAAAGTTCGTGGTGTGAGCCGCATTATTGGTATTTACGACAAAGGCTCTGGTGCTGTGGTGTCAACGCAAACCGACCTTGTCGATGCCGCCGATGGCAGTCCCATGTTCACACTGCTCGGCTCATCGTTTATTCGCGGTGAAGGCGGATGGGGTGGCGACCGCGGCCCCGGCGGCGACAAGAATGTGCCACCAAGCCGGGCAGCCGACCACGTGGTGAAGTACACCACCTCGTTGCATCAAGCGCTCACGTATCGCTTGTCGGGCGACCGCAACCCATTGCACTCCGACCCCACCTTTGCGGCACGTGGCGGTTTTGAGCGCCCCATTTTGCACGGG
>Ga0209357_1000032_pt1 | contig 43567 bp, 45 predicted proteins | sample LauGreFBDMM110SD_2_FD_187573 | JGI IMG/M metagenome (GOLD analysis project Ga0209357, IMG submission 187573) | Freshwater lake microbial communities from Lake Michigan, USA - Fa13.BD.MM110.SD (SPAdes) (version 3) | ecosystem: Environmental > Aquatic > Freshwater > Lake | place: Lake Michigan... | reverse complement strand
GTGCTGGTGCCGCAGCGGGGGCAGGTGCAGCGGCTGGTGCTGGTGCTGCAGTCGACTTTCCGGCCTGCGCGTCGATGAGTGCCAACACATCTTCACGAGTGATGCGTCCACCGGGGCCAGAACCTGCAATTTTTGCAACATCGAGATTGTTTTCTGAAATGAGGCGACGCACTACTGGCGACAACAAAGGTGCGTCACCCGAACTAGATGCAGCTGTGACAACAACCGTCGGCGCAACCGCAGGAGCCGGCTCTGGAGTAGGCGCAGCAACTGGCGCAGCTGCAGGCTCGGGTGCAGGAGCAGCAGCTGGTGCTGGGGCAGGAGCTGCGCCGGCATCGCCCACAACGGCAATAACAGCACCAACAGGAATAGTGTCGCCCTCTTTTGCCCGCATTTCAGTAAGTATTCCCGCCACTGGCGAAGGAACTTCAGTATCTACTTTGTCGGTCGATACTTCAAAAAGTGGTTCATCGAGAGCAACGGCATCGCCTAGTTTTTTAAACCATTTCGTAATGGTTCCTTCTGTCACTGTTTCGCCAAGTTGTGGAAGCTTCACTTCAGCCATGTCGCTGTGTCCTTACATTATTGAGGTGTTCTAAATATTTTGAAGAGGTATTACGCGTTAATGCTACGCCCGGTCATGGAGAGCATTGTTTCACCAAACAATTCGCTCAAACTTGGGTGTGGCTGAATGAACTCGGCAACTTCTGCCACCGTTGCTTCCCAGTTAACGGCCAAGTAACCACCTGACAGCTGTTCAGTGACCCAAGCGCCGACCATTTGCACACCAAGAATTTGACCGGCTGTTCCGTCGGCATTTTTCTTTGCGATGACTTTCACTAGCCCGTCGGTATCGCCAATAATCATGGCGCGGCTGTTTGCACGGAACTGATGCTTGCCTACAACCACGTCGAAGCCTGCAGCTATGGCACCTTCTTCGCTAAAGCCCGCCCACGCGACTTCTGGGTGACAATAAATTGCCCACGGCACACGGTCGTAGTTCACTGGTGCAACAGGCTCGCCCAGTATGCGCTTCACCGCAAGAATTGCTTCTGCATAGGCAACGTGAGCAAGTTGCGGCGTATTGATGATGTCGCCAACGGCATACACGCCAGGTTCTGCGGTGGTGCAGTACTGATCGACTTCAATAAAACCGCGCTCGCTGAGCTTGACGGCGGTTCCTTGCAAGCCAAGCAGTTCGGCTGATGGACGACGCCCAACAGACACCACAACGGCATCTACTTCCAGGGTTTCGCCTTCACCGAAAGAAACAACAGTTCCGCCAGAGCCGTTCAGAGTATGACCCTTCACAGCAACGCCAGTTTTAATGTCGATGTTCTTTTTCTTAAAACTCTTCACCACAACGTTGGCAAGGTCGGCATCGAGGCCTGGAAGAATTTTTGGCAAGCCCTCAAGAATGGTGACTGTGCTGCCCAAGTCGGCAAATGTTGAAGCAAATTCACAACCAATGGCTCCACCACCAATTACAGCAACGCGTGCAGGCAACGTGCTGAGCATCAATACTTCATCGGAAGTCATGATGGGTCCGCCTACTTCAAAACCAGGAATGGTGCGCGGAACAGAGCCTGTAGCAAGAATGACATTTTTGCCTTGTACCTGCTGCGTGGTTCCATCGGCTGCAGTAACAGTGACGGTTTTGTTTGCACCAAGCGAACCAACGCCCAAGAGGTACGTCACTTTTTTCGATTTGGTTAAACCCGTGAGACCTTTGACCAGGCCATCAACAATTTTTTGTTTACGAGCTTGAGTAACGGAGAAGTCGACACCGTTTTGAGTGGAGTTCACACCGAACTCTGCAGAATGCAAAACATGACGATTCACCGCAGCTGTTTCTAAGAAAGCTTTTGCGGGGATACACCCACGGTTCAAGCATGTTCCGCCGATGGTGTCTTTTTCCACCAGCGCGACCGACAAGCCTGCCGACGCCCCATAGAACGCCGCGGCGTATCCGCCCGGTCCACCACCAATTACAACAAGGTCAAATGTTTCAGCCATAGCGAGACAACCGTAACCGAATTACCCCTCGGTACCCCACTGCTGTTGAGCCCCAGCGCGCAAATAGGCCACGGTGGGGGTTGCCACGGTGGGGTCGAAGGTCACCGTGCAGCGCACATCGGCAGTAGCAGAAACCTCTTGGCACGCATCGGTTGCGGTTTGTTGCGTGAGGGGGGTAAACACCTTTCCCTCGGCCAGCATCCGCCACCCTTCAAACGCCCCCTTAGCCAATGCGACCCCACGCATTGTGACCGTGACCAATGTCGCGTCGGTGCTTTTTGATACCGACTCCACCGCAACGGTCATGTCACCCAAAGTTGCCGGAGTTCCCCATGCCAATAGCTCTACGCGCGGGGCATCGGTTGCTACTTGAAGCAACTTGAAACCACCGGCAAGAATAATGACTAATCCGCATACCAAGGCGGTGAGAACGAGTTTGCGGGTGCTCATGGGTTTACAGCCTACGGCAGTTCATTCCTCGCTCCATAACGTCGACACTAATGAAGAGGAATACTGTGTGCACATGCGTATTGCTGTGACGGGTTCCACTGGCCTTATTGGAAAAGCACTTCTTTCTCATCTGCACGACAACGGTCACGACACCGTTGCTCTGGTGCGGCGAACACCGCAGTCCGCATCGGAAATTCAATGGAATCCATCGCAAGGTGTGCTCAATACCTCTGACCTCGAAGGCATCAACGCAGTGGTGCACCTAGCAGGCGCCGGAATTGGCGACAAGCGTTGGACCGATTCCTACAAAAAAGAAATTCTGGAAAGTCGCACGAAGAGCACCGCACTTCTTGCCGCGCGCCTCGCTGAACTCCAACAACCACCATCAGTTTTTCTTTCGGGTTCCGCCATTGGCATTTATGGTCCTCGCGGTAGCGAAGAACTAGGTGAAGACGCTTCTCATGGAAACACTTTCCTCGCCGATGTGTGTGAGCAGTGGGAAAGTGCAGCGAGTCCTGCAACCGCAGCGGGCATTCGTACTGCTTTTTTGCGCACCGGAATTGTGCTGAGCCCCAAAGGCGGCGCACTGAAAAAACAACTTCCACTTTTCAAGCTAGGGGCAGGCGGAAAGTTTGGAAATGGCAAACAGTGGCAAAGTTGGATCTCCATCACCGACGAGGTGCGTGCAATTGCACATTTGCTCACCAGCACATTGGCTGGCCCAGTAAATCTCACTGCACCAATTCCAGTTACCAATGCCGAGTTCACGAAAACATTGGCAAAGGTGTTGCATAAGCCAGCCTTTATGGCGATTCCACCTATTGGGCCAAAACTTTTACTCGGTTCTGAACTTGCCGATGCATTGCTCTTCACTGGTCAGCGCGTGGTACCCAATGCATTGCTCGCCGATGGCTTTCGTTTTTCTCACAGCACATTGGAAGAAGCTCTGTGCAACTTGTTGCTGCCGTAATCTCCACGTATGAGTACTGAGCACCAAGCAGACCTCGATGTCGTCATCGTTGGTGCTGGCCTAGCGGGTTTGTCGTGTGCAAAGCATTTGCAACGCGCTGGTAAAAAGGTTGCTATTTACGAAGCAAGTGACGGCGTAGGTGGCCGAGTTCGTACCGACGAATTGGACGGTTACTTGCTCGATAGAGGCTTTCAAGTACTGCTGACTGCGTACCCAGAAATTGAGACGGAAGTAGACCTTGACGCGCTCGACATGAAGTATTTCTCACCGGGTGCTCTTGTACGAGTGGGCAACAAAAATCATGTTGTCGGCGACCCACTGCGCGAACCATCGACTCTTTTTTCCACAACTTTTGCCCCCATTGGAAATGTGTTCGACAAATTACGTATTGCAGCATTGCGCTGGAAACTCGGGCGCGGCCCCGCACGTCGGTTACTTCAAGGTGAAGATATGTCCACTGCCGATGCGCTGCGTGAGCAAGGGTTCTCACAACGCATGGTGAGTACTTTTTTCACTCCGTTGGTGGGCGGCATTCAACTCGACCCCGATTTATCAACATCTCGTCGCATGTTCGACATCATTTTCCGCACACTGGGTAACGGCAATACAGGTGTTCCTGCCCGCGGAATGGGAGAACTCAGTAACTATCTCGCAGCTCAGCTGCTGAACGGCACTGTGCATCTTCATTCGCCTGTCAGCGAGGTAACAAGTACATCTGTCACTTTGAACAGCGGTGAAAAAATTCATGCACGCAGTGTGGTGGTAGCTACTGAAGGGCCAGCTGCCTCGGTATTACTCAATCTCCCACCAGTTGCTTCGCGATCCGTGAGCTGTGTCTATTTTTCCGCCGATACAGCCCCTACAAAAGAAAAACTCATTGCATTAGACGGTTCGCATAGTGGCCCGGTACTCAACATGGCAGTGATGAGCAATATTTCTTCGCACTATGCACCACAAGGTAAGCACCTCATTGCCGCAGCTTGCCCTGGTGTCACCACAGAGTCAGAACCACAGTTGGTGAGCAAGGTAACGCAACAACTTCTGCAGTGGTGGGGGCCACAGGTAAATACGTGGCAGCACTTACGTACCTACAGCATTGTTCATGGGCAACCCGATCAATCGCCTCCTTTTGCACCAAAGAAACCTGTGGCTCTAGCTAACGAAGTTTTCGTCTGTGGCGATCATCGCGATACAGGTTCTTCACAAGGAGCAATGTACTCAGGTAGACGCTGCGCGGTTTCTGTGCTGAAATACTTGGCATGAGCAATTTCTTTCTTGAGAGTACACACGACGGTAGTGATGAGATTGTGCGGGTGAGCGCAGTCATCAGTGCAAGTCCGCAAGACATTTTTGCTCTGCTCGCAGACCCCGCCCAACACGCAACCATCGACGGGTCGGGAAGTGTGAAATCGTCACGTGAAGAGCACCCCAATCGACTTGAACTCGGAGCAAAATTTGGTATGGAGATGAAAGTAGGCATTCCCTACAGAATCACCAACGAAGTAGTGGAGTTCATTGAAGGCGAACGTATTGGGTGGAAGCACTTTGGCGGGCATATTTGGCGCTACATCTTGGTTGCTGATGGTGCAAATACCTGTGTGACAGAAGAGTTCGACTATGCACGTGCAAAGTCACCTTTTTTTCTGAAACTATCGGGCCGCCCCGACAAGAATCGCAAGTCAATGGAGAAAACTCTGGAACGGATGCAGAAGTATTTCACCACCCCTCGGTAGGGAAAATGAAATAGTGTGAGCGAGGTGAGTAACAACATCAGCCTTCCTCTTGGGTTTCATTCGTATGTCGCCAACATTGGAGTGAAAGACGACTCGCAAGATTTCACTCTTGTTGTAGCTAACTCACTGTGTTCATCCGCTGGCGTGTTTACACAAAGTCGTTTTGCTGGCCCCAGCGTGACCGTCAGCCAAACCCATCTCAAAGACCTCACTGCGCGAGCAATTGTTGTTATTAGTAAAAATGCAAACGTTGCCAACGGACCCGATGGCTTAAGCGATGCACTTGAAGTTGTGCAAGGCGTTGCGCAAGCCCTGCAGTGCGACCCTCACGATGTGCTCATTGCTTCTACCGGCGTCATTGGTCGCCGCTACCCCATTGAACGCATTCGCACAGGCTTGGCAGCCATACCTGCAGCAATTACCGGCAACGATGCAGTGGCTGTTGCACAGGGAATAATGACCACCGACACGGTGCACAAAATTGCAGAAGCAACTATTGCTGGTAGCAGCGCACGCATTGTGGGCGTTGCCAAAGGCGTAGGAATGATTGAGCCCAACATGGCAACCCTCATCACCATGATGTTTACCGATGCCGATGTACCCAAAGAAAAACTCAATGTCATCTTTCGTCGTGTCATCAACAAAACATTTAACTGCGTGTCTATTGATACCGATACCTCTACAAGCGATACCGCAACCATCATGGCAAGTGGGGCGAGCGCAGCAGTAGACGACGCCGCTTTCGAAAATGCCCTCTACGAAGTCGCCCTATCGCTCACCAAACAAGTTGCTCGCGACGGCGAAGGTGCAGAAACACTTATAGAGGTGTGCGTTGATTCAGCAGCAACCGATGAACAAGCAAAACGAGTAGCTAAAGCGATTGTTAATTCACCACTCGTGAAAACTGCCGTACACGGTGCAGACCCCAACTGGGGCCGCGTAGCAATGGCCGTTGGCAAATGCAACGACACCAATATCAACCAAGACGACGTAGTCATTCGCTTTGGCGCACAAGAGGTGTACCCACACGATGTTTCAGAAAGCGGCCTTGCGCAACTGAGTGAATACATGAAGGGCAGCGATGTGCTCATTCACGTTTCGCTGAATAACGGCACGAGCACCGCAACTGTCTGGGGATGCGACCTCACCGATGGCTACGTGCGCATTAACGCCGACTACACCACATAGTTATTTGGGTGGCATACGAATACCACCATCTACGCGAATGCTCTCTGCATTCATGTAGCTGTTGGTAATGCATTCAATAACCATTGAAGCAAGCTCTTCTGGGCCGCCGAGGCGCTGTGGGAAGAGCACACCTTTTTGCAAGTTTGCTTTGAATGCTTCGCTGTTGTCACCATCACCGTAAATAGGGGTGTCAATGAGGCCCGGTGCAACTGTGTTCACACGAACACCAATGGCAGCAAGGTCACGTGCAATGGGAAGTGTCATTCCTACGATTCCACCCTTTGAAGCGGAATATGAAGCCTGACCAATTTGGCCGTCGAATGCTGCAACCGATGCGATGTTGACAATGGCACCACGCTCGCCGTACTCAAGTGGCTCAGTAACACTCATGGCAGTTGCTGCAAGACGAATGCAGTCGAATGAACCAATGAGGTTGATGGCAATTACTTTTTTAAATGCATCGAGATTGGCCGCTGAATCGTACGAACCATCTTTACCAACAGTGCGTTGTGCCCAACCAATGCCAGCAGAATTCACAAGTACGCGTAGTGGGCCCATGGACTTTGCCATTTCCACTGCGTTGATGATGTCTTCCGTCTTGGTGACATCAACCTTGCAAAATGCTCCCCCAATTTCTTTTGCTAATTCTTGTCCCTTGTCTTCTTGAAGGTCGGCTACGACGACCTTTGCGCCACGCTTGGCGAGAAGACGGGCTGTGGCGGCACCAATTCCTGATGCTCCACCGGTCACTATTGCGCTTGCTCCTGAAATGTCCATCCTGCGAGGCTATGCCGACGCAGCAGCAACTGCCAAAGCGTCGACCAAATCATTCATTGGTTCCCCGGAATGGCCCTTCACCCAGGTGAAAAAGGTCTTTTCTGGCCCACGTTTCACCACTTCGCCAAGCAATTGCTCCCAGAGGTCTTGGTTCGCCACAGCCTGGCGCTGTGAGTTTTTCCAGCCCCGGGTGAGCCAGCCCTGCCACCATTTGTCGGTAAAACACTTCACCACGTAGGTGCTGTCGGAGCGCACCTCAACAACGGTATGAATGTGGTGCAAAGAGCGCAGGGCGTCAATAACGGCATACAACTCCATGCGCTGGTTGGTACTTGGCTTTTCCGACCCCGAGCCATTGGGTGTGCCCGTGGGAGAAATTGCCCAAGCCCATCCACCGGGGCCAGGGTTTCCCGAGCAGGCTCCGTCGGTATAGACCACGGTGGCATTTTCTGGCACCGCGCTCGCCAATGGCGTTGCCCGCAGTGCACTTAAGAGCTCCCGAGCGTTCATCACAGAGTCACCAAAACCTAAATCAAGTTCCATTGCTATAGATCATTACCTATTTTCGCTCTAACGCTTGGCATCACGCTTCGCCTGCGAGAATAGACACATGATCTTCGACGGCTCCATGCACCAGCTTCCCGATATCGACCCCACCGAAACGAACGAGTGGATGGAGTCGCTCGACGCCGTCATCGACTCGCACGGCAAAACACGCGCTCGGTATTTACTGTCACGTTTGCTCGAACGCGCACAACAAAACCAGGTGAGTTTTCCTGCCACCGTTTCCACCCCTTATGTGAACTCCATCCCGCGCGAACAAGAACCTTGGTTTCCTGGCGATGAGCATTTAGAACGGCGCATTCGTGCATACATTCGTTGGAATGCAGCAGTAATGGTTATTCGTGCCAACACGCGCGCCGAAGGAATTGGCGGACACCTTTCCACCTTCGCGAGTTCTGCATCACTTTACGAAATTGGTTTCAACCACTTCTTCCGTGGCAAAGACGACGGACAAGCCGGAGACCATATTTACTTCCAAGGCCACGCCGCACCAGGTGTTTATGCGCGCGCGTTTCTTGAAGGACGACTCACCACTGACGACCTCGACCATTTCCGCCGTGAAATTGGCCGCGAGGGCAAAGGCCTCTCGAGTTATCCGCATCCACGGTTAATGCCCGACTTCTGGGAATTCCCCACCGTTTCTATGGGTCTTGGACCCATTACCGCTTTGTACCACGCTCGCTTCAATCGCTATTTGTTAAATCGCAAACTTGACGACACATCGGCTAGTCGTGTGTGGGCATTTCTAGGTGACGGCGAATGCGATGAACCAGAAACACTCGGGGCAATATCGCTTGCGTCGCGTGAACATCTCGACAACTTGGTTTTTGTTGTGAACTGCAACCTGCAACGCCTCGATGGCCCTGTGCGCGGCAACGGAAAAATTATTCAAGAACTTGAAGCAACCTTTCGTGGTGCGGGCTGGAATGTCATCAAGGTCATTTGGGGTTCGAAGTGGGATGACCTACTTGCTCGCGATGTCGACGGTGTTTTGCTGAACCAAATGAACACCACGGTCGACGGCGAATTCCAGCGTTACACCGTGGAAGATGGTTCATACATTCGTGAAAACTTCTTCGGCCCCGACCCACGACTGCGTCAGATGGTTTCGCATCTTTCCGATGAGGAACTCAGCGTGTTGCCACGTGGTGGGCACGACTACCGCAAGTTGTATGCCGCCTATCGCTCGGCTGCAGAAAATTTAGGATCGGGTCGCCCCACTGCCATTTTGTGCAAGACCGTGAAGGGTTGGACCCTTGGTCCCTCCATCGAAGGTCGCAATGCAACGCATCAAATTAAAAAGATGAACGCCGATCAACTACGTGCGTTACGCGATCGCTTGTACCTCCAAGACGAAATTCCCGACAGCGCACTAGAAGCCGACGAACCACCGTATTTCCGTCCTGCAGAAACAAGTGTGGAATACCAATACATGATGGAGCGCCGCCGCGCACTAGGTGGGCCAGTACCAAAACGCGTCGTTGTTGCACGTCGCCCGTTGTCGTTACCTGCCCCGGCGGTGTTTGAAGAACTACGCGCAGGAAGTGGCGAGCAGTCTGTCAGCACCACTATGAGCTTCACGCGGCTTTTACGCAACCTGGCTCGCGACGAGAACTTTGGCCCACGCGTTGTGCCCATCATTCCCGACGAAGCACGCACCTTTGGCATGGACGCTCTTTTCCGCGAACTGCGCATTTATGCGAGCCAAGGTCAAAAGTACGAACCAGTCGACCATGACCTCTTGTTGTCGTATGTAGAAGCTTCCGATGGACAAATACTTGAAGAAGGCATTACCGAGGCAGGAAGTATGGCTTCCTTTATTGCAGCAGGAACTAGCTACGCAACTCGCGGTGTGCCCATGGTGCCTTTCTACACGTTCTACTCCATGTTCGGGTTCCAACGCGTGGGCGACCTCATTTGGCAGGCCGCCGATGCACGCACGCGAGGTTTCCTTCTTGGTGCAACTGCCGGTCGCACCACCTTGATGGGCGAAGGTCTTCAACATCAAGACGGCCACAGTTTGGTACTGGCAAGCACTGTTCCACCATGTCAGTCGTATGACCCAGCGTTTGCTTACGAAGTTGCGGCAATTATTGAAGACGGCCTAGAGCGCATGTACGGCGCCAACCCAGAAGACATCTTCTACTACATCACCTTGTACAACGAGAACTACATAATGCCTGCTCAGCCCACAGCCGTTGAAGCGCAGCACATTACGCGTGGTTTGTATAAGTTTGCAGATGCACCACAAGCACCGCTACAAGCAACAATTCTTTTTTCAGGAAGTGCACATACTGCTGCTCGTGAAGCGGCAAAAGAACTTCTCGAAAACTATGGCGTTGGAGTGGAACTGTGGTCGGCAACTTCCTACAAAAATTTGCGCGAAGAAGCAATGAACTGCGAGCGCATTGCTCGCCTCAACCCCACACACCCACCAGCAATGCCACTTGTTACGCGGTTGCTCAATGACGCACCAGGGCCAATCGTTGCAGTTACCGATTTCATGCGCATTGTTCCCGAGCAAGTTGCCCGCTATATACCCAATAAAACATTCGTTCCACTTGGCACCGACGGCATGGGCCGTAGCGATACTCGTGAAGCATTGCGTCAGTATTTTGAAAACGATATGCCAAGTATTGTGGTCACTGTTTTACATGCTTTGCAACAAGATGGAAAAGTTGCGCCAGACGTAGTAGAAAAAGCACTAGACAAATACAACATTGCACCAAACAGCCCTTCACCCTTTATGTATTAAGAGAACATCATGAGCACAGGAACCCTTTACATCACTGGCGATACAGCGGCCGACAAGTTGCTCAACAGCAATGGAACCGCTCTGCTTATTGGAATGTTGCTCGACCAGCAAGTACCAATGGAGTGGGCATTCAAAGGGCCAGCCACCATTAAAGAGCGTCTTGGTCATCTTGACCCGAAGAAAATTTCTCTCATTGACGTCGAAAACTTCGTGTCGATGTGCTGTACAAAACCAGCAATTCACCGCTTCCCTGCTTCGATGAGCCGGCGCATTCACGAACTGTGTTGCATCATTGCTCGCGAGTACAAAAATAAAGGTGAAAATATGTGGGCCGGTGTCACCGACGCGGCTTTGCTCACCGAGCGCCTTCGGGTACTTCCCGGGTTCGGCGAAGAAAAAGCGCAAATCTTTATTGCACTTCTCGGCAAGCGCATGGGTGTTGTTCCAAAAAATTGGAAAACCGAAGCCGGAGTGTTTGGCGATGCAAACCCCCGCACTGTTGCCGACATCACTTCTCCTGAAACGCTGCTCATGGTGCGCACCTGGAAAAAAGCAGAAAAGGCCGCAGCACGCGATAAGCAGAGCCGCCCTTTGAAAGCTAAAACCAGCAAATGACCACTCTCGTTACCGGTGGTGCTGGCTACATCGGGTCTCACACTGTGCGACAACTGGTGAACGCCGGACGCGACGTTGTTGCATTCGACTCCCTTGAACTTGGTCATCGTGAAGCACTCTTGGGTACAGAGTTGGTTGTAGGAAACATCGCAAACCAAGATCTCATCACATCGACTTGCAAGAAATATGGCGTTACCGAAGTCATTCACTTTGCCGCTTATAAAAGCGTTGGTGAATCGATGAGTAACCCTGGTCGATATTTTTCCAACAATGTCACTGGCTCAACTTTGCTCGTAGAGGCACTTGCGCAAGCCGAGGTCGACAAAGTCGTTTTCTCGTCTTCTGCCTCTGTATATGGAACACCTGAAACTGTTCCTGTTCGCGAAGATGCACCACTACACCCCGAAAGCGTGTACGCCGAAACGAAATACATGACCGAGCGCATGTTGCACTGGTTTAGCGAAACACACGGCCTACGTTCTGTCAGCCTGCGCTACTTCAATGCTGCGGGCGACTCGTTCGATTCGCTCATTGGCGAAGACTGGTCTGTCACCACAAACCTCGTGCCAGTAGTGATGAAAGCAACTCTTGGCAAAAGAGATGCACTCGAAGTCTTTGGCAACGACTACCCCACTCGCGACGGCACCGGCATTCGCGACTACATTCACGTTGTCGACCTAGCCGATGCGCATGTGAAGGCCCTCAACTACCTCGCCGATGGAAAACCCACGACATCGTGCAATGTGGGTACAGGCAAGGGCACAACAGTGCTCGAGGTCATTCAGGCAACAGAACGCATTTCCGGCCGTCAAGTTCCGCACGTCATGTCACCACGACGTGCTGGCGACCCCATTGAGGTGTATGCCGACCCTGCTTTTGCAGCGCAAACCCTTGGGTGGCACGCTCAGTATTCCCTCGACGACATCATTGCAACAGCATGGCAATGGCACAGCACACATATTGAGGGCTACGCCAAGTAATTACGAAGCAAGTCGCGACCTTTCGCGATCCAACCATCCGAACAACACAGCAAGTACTCGCGGGTCGTGACGCAACCTGTGCCCCGCGCCAGCAATAATGCGCAACTCTGCAGAGCCGTGTGCCTCTGCTAATGCTCGAGCATCGGCTGTTGGCACGCTTTCATCGTCGTCGCCATGTAACACCATGAGTGGCCGCGGTGCAAAACGACCTGCCGCGTCAATAGGACGAAACCTTCGCAGTTCCCTACTCCACTCATCGAAGTTCTGCGGAAACCCCGCACGACGAATAGCCCCGATGTCTCGTGCATGTTCCAAGAAGCGACGTGGCTGCTCGGCCCAGTCGTCGAAGTCGGCTCGACCACTGAGCGACACACAACCATTGACGCGCGGATCATCGGCTGCAACACACAATGCCACCGATGCTCCGGTATTGGTACCTACCAACCACACGCTGTCGACATTGCCAATAGCAACCAAGTGGTCAATTGCTGCTCGCAGGTCGTCAACCCAACCTTGCAAAGAAAAGTCGCCTTCACTTGCACCGCAACCACGGAATGTGAATGTGAGTGCTGCACACCCGACTTCATTTGCCATGCGGTCGATGACCTGCGGAAAGGTGCCTGCAGACTGACGCGCGTCGAGTGGCCCAATGGGGAATCCGTGACACAAAATAACCCCAGGAAGCGGACCAAATACGCCGTTAGGTCGTGCGAAATAACTAGAAAGTGTGAGCCCACTCGACGCAAATGTTGAGTTGATCAACATTGTGTTGATTGCACCAGAACTTTCACCTGCAGCCATAAGTGGTTAGGCGCGTGGGGCGCGCATACGACGCGTTTGACCCGGAGTAGCCAATGTGTAGCCACGATTACGCGCCTCTACTTCAGTATCTGGCCCAAAACACAAACCCACTTCGCTTGCCACGATGTCGTTGATGATGTCGGGGTCGCTCCAGTTATCGACGTCGTAAACAAGCTGCGTGCGTTTGTCTCCGAGATAGCGCGTATGTTCGAACTTGCCGGGTCGTTCCATGTACCCAAGAATAGCGGCACTAGGCTCACTGCTGTGGCGCCAAGCGAGAACGACATGAAAGAGTTTCTTCAGCAACTTGATGAAACCGATGCTGTTCTTGGCCAAATGGCCCAGCGGCGTTGCCGTGAATATCACCTACTCAGCGCAATTCCCGTTGAGACCTACAAATTCCCCACATACAAGTCTGCCGAAGAACAAAAGGTATGGGTTCACCATTGGTGGGTACGCCCCTTGCGATTTTTCTATCGCCACTTGCCCCGCGGAATTCGTTCCCGCATCAAACGAGTTGCTACATGACCACCTCGTCTCGACGCATTGGGCACTACATCGCATTTGTTCCTGCGCACTGCAAGCTCGAAAGAGGATTCCGCACAGAAATGGGAAGGTGGCTGAGGGCTTCCACGTGCGACATGGTGTACGGCGACTCGCTGCACCCCACTAACGACAAATATGAAGAGCCCATTCAAGTGTTGCGTCCAGGTTGGTCGCCCGAACGCTTGCGTGGTCATTGTTATGTAGGCGATGTGGTGCTCGCAACTGTTGAGCTTGTTGCACGAGTGGGTGGCGCCGATGCACTGTGTTCGTTATCGCCACATCACCGTGCACTTCTTCTCAGTGAACATGCCGCATCTATTGGTCGCATGCCTCTCTTTTTATACAGCGCTCCATGGGAGTACCGTTTCCCCTCCGCCGATCTTGAAGCAGTGAAATCGCACTGCTTGCGTACAGGAATCAATGCACAGTGTCACACGAACGAGAACGGTTCGGGGGTTGTTGTAGAGCGCACACAGAACAACGAGCCAACAGTTGCTGTCATTATTCCTACACGCGGTACCGAAGCCGAAGTGCGTGGCAAGAACCGCGTTTTAGCTGCACATGCCATTGCACAGTTAGTAGAACATTCAACATTTCAAAATTTTGAGATCATTGTTGTTGTTGACGATGCAACACCTGCGACCGCACTTCAGGACATTACAAATGCCGCACCTGGTCGTGTTCACATTGTGCCTTTCGATCGACCTTTTAATTTTGCCGAGAAGGTCAACCTCGGCGCCGCACACACCACAGCCGATTATTTGCTCTTACTCAATGACGACACAGAGCCGAGTAACCCACACCTCATCGAAACCCTGTTGAGTTATTTTTCTGATGACACCGTGGGGCTTGTTGGTCCGAAACTTCTCTATGAAGATGGCTCCATTCAAAGCGCAGGACATTTTTTTAATCCGGTTCCTTACGACTCTTACCGAGGCTTTCCTGGAAATTGTGCGGGTGCATACAACATGCTCACCGTTGCACGCGAAGTATCTAGCGTTATCGCAGCATGCGCGCTCACACCCCGCCACGTTTTTGTTGAAGTGGGTGGGCTGAGCGCTCAATTTCCTGGCGACTACAACGACATTGACTTTGCGTTGAAAATACAACTACTCGGTAAACGAGTTCTGTACACCCCATACACCGATTGCTTTCACTTCGAGTCAAAGAGCCGTGAAGCAAAACTCAACCCTGCCCACGTTGCGCTCTTAGGTGAACGCTGGCGCGACCAATTAGAAAATGAAACATACGGACACCCTGCTTTGCAGAAATACCAGGTGGCGTGGAAAGCGAATCGGCCTGGTCAGAGATCTGTCGATGAAGCAGTTGGGCCCACTGCGCCAATAGCGTCGAAATAAGCCAAATGTGCTTGCACCACATAGACAACATCTACGTCGTCAAGCACTTCTACGCCAGCCTCACTAGCTTGCGCTAACAAGTAACCGGTGAGTTGGTCTTCAGTAATCAGTACTACATCGTGAATTTCTTGTGGCCGGTCAACCACTTTGTCGGGCTGCAAACCCTGAGCATGCAACCAACGCATGTGGAGCACCAGCATCTCGCGTAGTTCATCGAGTGTGAGGCGTGCTTGGGTTGTAGGAGGAAGAAGATCTGCAACAAATTCCGTTGCCTCAAGAAGGCCGTAAACGGCACGAGGCGCAACGGCATCAAGCCGTCGCGCCTCGCGACCAACTACCAATGCAGCAATCAGAAAAACTGATATTGCAGCTGCAGCTATAAAAAGAGCGAGAATCAAATGCCGATGCGCTGAGCAAGAAGCTCGCGATGATAGGTGGGGTCACCAAACATCAATTCGCTCGACTTCGCACGCTTGAAGTACAGGTGTGCTGGGTGTTCCCAGGTGAAACCAATACCACCATGAATTTGAATGTTCTCTGCTGTTGCGTGAAAATATGCTTCCGAGCAATAGGCCTTAGCAAGCGATGCAACCGAAGCAAGTTCTTCGTTCATTTCACTTGCACACCACATGCCGTAGTAGGCAGCAGACTTTGCTGACTCAACCTCAAGCAACATGTCTGCACACTTGTGCTTAATGGCTTGGAATGAACCAATGGGGCGACCAAACTGCACGCGGACCTTGGCGTATTCAACAGCCATTTCCAAAACTTTCTGCGCTCCGCCAACTTGCTCTGCAGCAAGACCAACGGCAACAAGGTCGAACACGGTCGAGAGAACTTTCCCACCCGAACCTTCAGCGCCAATAAGGCGAGCAGGTGTGTTGTTGAATTCAAGCTTTGACTGCTTGCGTGTCTGATCCATTGTTGAAAGTGCAGTGCGTGTGAGACCCGCTGCATCGCCATTCACTGCGAAAAGGCTGACGCCCTTTGCTGTGCGTGCGGCAACAATAATGAGCGAAGCGGTATTGCCGTCGATGACGAACGACTTTGTGCCTGACAGTTTCCAATCGGAACCTGAACCAGTTGCAGCCATTTGAATGCCAGCTTCGTCCCACTTGCCTGAAGGCTCAGCAGTTGCCAAAGTGGCAATTGTTGTTCCTGCAGCAATACCGGGAAGGTATTCCTTTTTGGCAGCTTCATCGCCACTGTGCAACAAAGCGTTGGCGGCAAGAACCACGGTTGCGAAGTATGGAGCACACAACAGTGCGCGACCCATTTCTTCTAAAACAACACCGAGTTCGACGTAGCCGTAGCCGGAGCCACCGTACTCTTCGGGAATGTGCAAGCCCTGGAGACCCATTTGCTCACCCATTTGGCTCCACACTGCTGCGTCGTAGCCATTGCTTGTTTCCATCTGCTCACGAACGGCACCCTCTGCAGATTTTGCATCGAGAAACGCACGGACAGTTTTACGGAGTTCTTCTTGTTCTTCACTAAAGGCAAAATTCATGAAGAGATACTGCCCCACCATAGGCACAGCGCGCCACTCGTTATGTGTACACTTGTGTACACTAAAACTATGACCTCACAGCCACCCCGTTTGGGCACTCGCGAACTCCGTTTATCCCTGGCCAGTTCCCTACGCCGTGCGGCTGCGGGTGAGCGCATCGTGGTCACCGAGGCGGGTCGGCCTCTCGCGCAACTCGGCCCCCTCGATTCTCCTGGTCACAACAGCATGGACGAACTTGTTGCTCGCGGCCTGGTTATTGCACCCCGACGAGCCCAAGGAAACCGACCACTGCACGCTCTTGTAGATACGCCCATCGACGTTTTTAGCGGAATGCGCCTCGACCAAATGGTGAGAGACCTGCGATGACCCTCGTGCTCGATACCACGGCTCTTCTTGCGCTCCACATCACGTCGCCCCACCACCGCGCAGTTGCTCAAGCTATGTCTGACGACTCCGTATGGTGTGCATCAGCAATGGCACTTGCAGAGTCACTTGCCGGTATCGACCGACTCACTGAAGAACCGCTCTTACGTGACGAAATTGAAGATGCCATTCGCCGCACGTGGGACTACATACATGTCATTCCTGTCGACCAGCGATGCATCGACGAGGCCTCTCTTATTTCCCGCACTCAACCTGTTTCTCTTGGCTCTGCGCTTCACCTCGCAGCAGCACAACGCCTCCCTCGCCCCGTTTCATTTGCAACGCTCGATGCTGCGCAACTCACGGTGGCCCTCGGCCTTGGCTTCAACGTCATTTCTGCAAGACTTAACGGGTGAAAAACGACGGCGCTCTCAGCGAAACTTTGCATTGGTCAAACAGCGATCTTGAAGTACACAAAGTGGTAGTTGGGCCATTCGAGAACAATGTTTTTGTACTGCGTTGCACAGCAACAGGCGAAGGTGTGCTCATTGATGCCGCAAATGAACACGAACGCCTCCTAGAACTTTGTGTTCAACTTGGAGTACGGCGAGTGCTAGAAACCCACGGCCATTGGGACCACATTCAAGCAATTCCTGCAATGCGTGAAGCAGGCTACGAAGTTGCTGTGACCCGCGCCGATGCTCCCCGCCTTGCAGATGTCGGGTACGACGTCTTTATTGATGACAAAGAAGTAATTGAAATTGGACGCTTGCGTTTACATGCCATTCACAACCCTGGCCACACCGAAGGATCCATTTCATTTCAGGTTGCAAATACTCCGCTGCTGTTTACAGGCGACACGCTGTTTCCCGGCGGTGCCGGCAACACAACTCTGGAAGGCGGCGACTTTGCCACCATCATCCAATCAGTTGAACAAAAGCTCTTTGTATTTCCCGACGACACCATTGTGTTACCCGGCCATGGCGCAAACACCACCATTGGTACCGAGCGCCCGCACCTCCAGGAGTGGGTTGACAGAGGATGGTAGAGGAAACTCACGTCGAAACTGCTGAGCCAACGCTCTTCACCACTCGCTTTGTATGGGTGAGCGCACTCATCACATTTGTCGTTGCAGCATTTGTTGCTGTGCGTATTTATGGGCCTTCTGTTCGGCCTGACGAACTGGGGTTTCTCATCAATGGGCAACTGCTTATTGGTCGTGATGAAACTCCACTGAGCGATGCCTTTCGTTCCTTTTACCCCATTGGATTCAGTTTCGTTACCGCATTTGCTGCTCTTATTGGCCGCACGCTCTCGCGCGAATTTCGCATCACCTTATTTATCAACTTTGCTTTTGTTGCCCTCACCGCACATGTTCTGAGCCTCTACATACGCAAGTACTTTGCGCTCACTCGCAACTACTCGCGTGTGGTGTCAATTGCCGTAGCGCTCATGCCACTTGTTGCTGCCAATGCGCTTTTTGCATGGTCGGAATCACTCAATATTTTGGGCTTCACTGCACTTGTCTATTTTGCGTTCAACTATTGCGTCGACAACACCCGAAGCTCTGCAATTGCACTTGCACTTATTGCCCCACTCCTCGCAGTCACGCATGGTCGATTCACTTTGGTTTTGCCGCTCACAGTGATGCTTCTTGTTATTGCTCCTGCAGTCAATAAATCATTTCGCAGATCAATCAGCACCATTGTTGGTGCCGTCATTCTTTCCGCTTTCACTTACTTGCTGCTGGCCAAAGCAAACTTGTGGTTGCGCAATGAGTTGTACCTAGGTGCGGCAGGCAAAGAAGGCAGACTAAAAAACAAACTCTTCGACACTGCAAACTGGGGAAATATTGTTCGTGCCCTAGGCGGACAAAACTGGTACTTGTTTGCCACTTCATTTGGCTTGGTGTTCGTTGGTGCACTCATCTTGTTGAAGCACATCACCACCGCAGAGCGCCGCGAGCGTTCGGGCCTTGCTTTGGCATCTCTTTTCACGCTCGGCGCTGTTGGCGTTATTGAACTCACCTCAGCGCTCAACTTGGTCAAAATCATTCGCCCCGACCACGTTGTTTATGGTCGTTACTCTGGGGTCGTCTCACCGATCCTCATTGCCATCGCCTTGAGTGCCCTCATTACGTCGCCACAGAAAACACGCGCGCTGTGGTGGAAAAGCATCGCGCTCATTCCTGTTCTTGCACTTTTTCTCATTCTTCTCAGTCGTGCCGACATCCTGCATCGCCTATTGCAACAAGGTGAATTCTTTGCCCGGCCAAATGCCATCGGTCTCGACTGGGCAATTAAATCAACCAAACCCAGCAGCCTCTTCGTATTAAGCAGCATCTTTGTGATTCTCGCAATTGCGATGTACCTCATCCATCAGTTTGCTGAAAAATCATTCATCACTTTTTTTGTTGTTGTTGCACTTTTCTTTACTGGCTACACCGTTACCCAAACCGTGCGGAACTACCGCGATTATTTACCCGAACTTGTTCTTGATAACGAAGCCATTAACCGCGGTGCACAAGTAGTGGGCTTCGACACCGGGTCATACGGCGGGCAAAGCTTTTACGACTACCGATACCTCTTGCACCCCGTTCAAGCACGCCGATTTGAACTCATTTATGGTGTGCCCGATGACATCAACTGTTACATCGGGTCAAAAGAACGACCCCCATTCGACGGAAATTGGGTAGTCGGGCCAAGCGAACCTTCAACGGGTCTCATTTTGTGGGTGCGTAACGGTCTAGATTCGTGTTGATATGGAAACGATCGCAAAAGAACTTGATGTCAGTGTCATCTTGCCGGTGTACAACGAACGCGGTCACCTCAAAGCCGAAATAGACCGGGTACGCACAGCGCTCAGTGCTTCTTCATACTCATTTGAAATCATTGTTATAGATGACGGCTCTGACGACGGTTCAGAATTAGACCTACCGCTCATTCCCGATATTCGCCTCATTCGCCATTCGGTAAACCGCGGTTCGGGTGCGGCTCGCCGCACAGGCACACGTGCCGCATTTGGCCGTGTAGTGGTGTGGACCGACGTCGACATGACCTACCCGAACGATGAAATTCCTTGGCTTGTCGACCAGTTAGAAGGATCCGATCACGTTGTTGGCGCACGTCGCACCGAAGAAGGAACTCTCAAGCTGTTGCGGATGCCGGCGAAATGGTTTATTCGCAAACTGGCGAGCTACCTCACCGAGACCGACATCAAAGATCTCAATTCGGGTTTGCGCGCATTTCGTCGCGATGTTGCCCTGCAATACATTCACCACCTGCCCAATGGTTTTTCCTGCGTCACCACGCTCACCATGTCATTCTTGGCGAATGGGTACTCAGTTACCTACGTTCCCATTAACTATTTCCCGCGCGCTGGTCGTTCAAAATTCCATTGGCTAAAAGACACCAGGCGTTACATTTTGCAGGTCATTCGCATGACCCTTTCGTATAACCCACTCAAGGTCTTTCTTCCCGTTGGCGGTGTCTTGTTTCTCATTGCAGCAACCAAACTTGGCTTCGACTGGAGCAGCCGAGACTTCCGCTTATCTACTAATACCTTGCTGGTCTTTTTTGCCGCACTCCAAGTCACCACCATCGGCCTTCTTGCCGACCTCGTTGTGCGGTCTACAAAAACACCACAAAGCGTTGAACCTGTTTAACTTCTTCGTACACCGAAAGGCGTCAGCCGAATGCATGGAGTGATTGCGTATACCGGAGGCAACCCCGAGCGCTTCCAGCAACTACGTCTTGCCGCTGAACATTTCGGTGCGAGCAACATTGATACTCGCAACACTGGCAACAACTGGCTTGGCTCATTTGGTTCGGTCAATGTTGTTCGCAGCTTCAGCGACGAAAATGGCATTGGTGCCGTCTATGGCTCAGCTGCTTCCACAGCCAATTTTCATTCTGAGAATTTTCTTGATGGAGCGCCAGATGACGTCGTTGGTTGCGTCATTCACCACAATCTCGGCCTCGTCATTGCTGCTGGCCGCGGTAACCATAAAATGTTTGTGCATCATCTGGCCAACGGCGAGATCATGGCGAGCAGTTCCCTGTCAGTACTTGCCTACGCACTACGAAACACCACCAGCATCGATAGAAGTTATGAAGACTTCGCACTGGGTTTTGGGTTTTTACCTGGCACGCACACCCCATATAACGACATCCAGTCGCTCGCCGCAGGCACTCGCTACGTTGCAGCAACCGCACATTCCGAGCCAACAGCTATTTACCTCGTCGATGTCCCATCAGTAACAAGTTTTGCCAATGCAATACCCCAATTGCATGACATGTTTATTAAAGCAGTGAAAGAGCAAGCGGGAAGTCGCACGAAACACGCAGTGCTGCTTGGTGGGTTCGACTCAATGCTGGTGGCCGCAACATTAAAAAAACTTGGGCATGAAGTTCACACATATACATTTTCGTTTGGAGACCCTCGCTTTGAACAGAAAAATATTGCTGAATTTGTTACCTCTCTCGGTATCACACACCACCCGGTAGTTATCACCCCAGAGTCAATTGCCCAGAATCTTCGAGAATTTGGCACACACTTTTTCCAACTCGGTGCGCAATCTCACTATCAAATACACACCCTTATTGCGAGTCAGCACATTGCCCGCGATGGCTTTGAGGCCATATTCAATGGCGACGGTTGTGACGCCATCTTTTTGAGCTACCCGACGGTCAATAGGCGCGCGAGCATTTCTCAACGTGTTGCCAACGCTCCACACCTGTTGAAAAAAGCCGTTCTCTCCTTCTTGCAAACCCTCTTGGCTGAACGGCAACTTGGGCACGTTGCTCGCATCATGCGTAGCGTTTTGAACAATGCATTGTTGCCAGAGCCCGCACGTGGGCACCTCCCTACGCAATACCTCGACCACTATGCATTGTCACAATTACGTACAGGTACACAACCCCAACAAGCTGAAACAATGCTCGCCTTACGTATGCGACTTGGCGAACCCACCACGCAAATGGACGGCCCACGCAGAGCATTCCATGGCAACGGGCTCACCGCTCAAAGCAAGGTGAAAGTTGATGGAGCAGTATGCACTGCCGGCCTTCCCCACTTCAGCCCCTATTTACACCCAGAGTTGCGTGCCTTTGTTACTTCACTGCCTATTGAATACCTCAAGAATCAGAACGATTCGCCCTCTGCTAATGGAAAAGAGTTGCTCGTTGCCATGGTGCGTGAGTACAAGTTGTTGCCCGATCTCTTCATTGACCAGCCCAAACAGTCACCCGTCGACTCACCGGTTGACCACTGGTATATGACGAGTTTGAAAGCAAACATTCTTGACCAATTGCAAGACCTTCCTTTTGCGGTGAATACGAAATACTTAAATACCCTCTTGCGAGAAAAAACCGCAGAAAAGTGGTACCGGAAAAACGTTTCCATCGGCCACCACACCTTGCAGGCCATTGGGCTTCTAGCGTCGTATGCATCATTCAATCGGTTACTTCACGAAGAATAGAGATATGAAAAAACTGGCCCGCAATGTGCTCTCTTTCGTTCTAGTAGCACTTCTTTTCCTATTGGTGTGGCAGCGCCGTCACGAACTCACCCCCATTTTCAAAGACCCTTCATCAGACCTCCTGCTCTTGGGTGCGCTCATCGTTATTGGGCACTTTCTCAATTCGGCGGAATTTTGGGTGGTGTACCGCGCCACAAATGTGCGTATCGGGTTCTTTGAGAACTGGATGGTTTTTACATCGGGGTTGCTCGGCAACCTTTTACCCGGACAAATGGGAACGCTTTATAAATTTCGCTACATGAAAACTGTGCATCACTTGCCATACGCGAAAAGTGGAAGCAACTACGGGGCAAACCTCATCATCTCGCTCGGTTCATCGGCAATTGTTGGCATCGTTGGTGTCTTTGGCAACAAAATCGGTGGAGGTTCATTTTCGCTGCTGATGCTGGCGTGTTTTCTCGGTCTTGGCATTGTTTGCATTGCAACTCTTCGACTTTCTCTCCCCACATGGAAAATTTTGCGCGGTAAGCCAGCAAAAGTATTTTCTTCCTTTAGTGAAGGGTGGAATGAAATTCGGCGCACTCCACGCACAACGCTGCAGGTCATTTCCATTGATGTAGTGAAATATCTCGTCACCGCGTGGCGATTCCAAATTGCTTTCGGGCTGCTTGGCTATCACCAATCTTTTTGGTACTTCCTTGTCATTGCGCCTGCAGCAGCAATTGCAGGAATCATCGCATTTACGCCTGGTGGCCTCGGCATACGAGAGCTTTTTGTTACCGGTGCAGCAGTTGCAATGGGGTCCAGTTTCGACACCGGCTTGCTAGCAGCCACCACCGACCGAGGTGTGATGCTTGCCTCGGCAGTTGTGCTCGGCAGTATTGGCTTTCTTTACAGCGTTCCACGTTTACGACGCGCTACAACAACCCAACCCACGCCTACTGACGTGTGAAGAAACGGGCGTTGCAACACTTTCATTGGGGAAGCAACTACCGAGATCAATTTGCCAACCAGAGGCGTATTGGGTTGAAATAATCGCCCGCTAGCCGAAGTTGCCGAACTCATTGATGCCACTTTCCCGCTGCGCTGCCGCAACAGAGCATTGCGCACAAACTCCAACATGTGCCCACCAATTGCGCCATACGGGTAAACACTTACTTCCTCTAATTCAGCAGCACCAAGTAATTTTTTTATGTCTTTGCGGTCATACCGGCGGTGATGACCAACAGCAATATCTGCAGCACCAAATCGTTTTTGATGAGCAGGAAAACTCATCATCAGTGATCCATGTTCATTGACGTGCTCTACCCATGAACAAAGTGCAACAACATCATCTTCAATGTGCTCCAACACCTCAAATGCACACACCAAGTCAAAGGTTTCAAATGGCTCAACTTTCTCCATGCCTCCCGAACGAAACTCTGCGTGAGGAAAATGTGCAAGACGCGCTGCTGCTACTGCTCCCGACGCAGGGTCGGGTTCAACTCCTACGTATTGCCCCCACTGTGCGAGTCGCGTCGCGAAAGCTCCTTGGCCAATACCCACTTCTAAAATGCTTTTCGGCTGCAAAAGAAGTAGCGCCCGCTGCACAAGTGGCAACCGCAAATGTGCCATAGCGGTGAGCGGAGCTTCTTTCGACACGGGAACCTTGCCACTTGCTGCCTGTAAAGCCTCTATGAGCAACGGAGCAATTTTGTTGTCGTCAAACTTTTCCAAGAATATTTTTCTGCCTTCAGTTTCCAATTCACGCAACCGCACATCATCTTCCAAAAGAGCCACGATGGCATTTGCCAGTGCTTGTGGGTCGCCTGCGGGAACGGTGGCTACAGCACTACCCAGATGATTGCGAATGGCAGGCGTATCGGCGGTAATGATGGCCTTACCCATAGCCAAACATTGGAAAACCTTATTGGGAATCACTCGTGAAGATTTTGCCCCAGTGCCAAAAATACCCAGACATACCGAGGCTTGCGCAATTTCTGCAGGGAGGTCAACTTCAGAAACAGAATCAAGCAATTCGACCGGTGCGCCGAGTTCTCGAATGATCTTTTCAATCCGCGGGCGCTCTTGACCTTCGCCAATGAGTCGAACACGATATTCCTTGGGTAGTAAAAGCGATGCACGCACAATGAAATCAATTCCCTGTAGTGGAATATATGTTCCATAGAACAAAACAACTTTTTCTGGCGACGAGGTAGCAACTGTTGGCTTGTAAATATCGGTATCTGCGCCAACCCACACTGTTCTCCATTTGCTTGGTGCAGTAGATGTTTCCTTCGCAAATGCTTCAACATCTTCTGGGGTGTCGGCGAGAATGAGTGTTGCTAACTTCACCGATAGCGCATCGACACTGCGTAATACTTTTGCTGTGAGCGATGTGGAAGAAACGATGTTTCTATCGTCTACAACTGTCTCGTGTAGCGAGACAAAGTAGTCAATAACCATGGGCACTCGCACAATGCGACAGATTGCACCTACTACAACAGCATCGAATTGGCATGGGTGCGCAACGAGTACCACCGACGGTCGGCGGCGCGGATTCAGTGTTTGACCAAGAAGAGCCACAATCATCTGCCCGTATACGGCGACGGCACGCAGAGTGCGTTGTATTTTCCCCTGGCGAACATCGGCAACTTTGTTTGTTGACCACAAAGAATAGCTCTTTACATTCACTGTGATATTGCGTGATTCCATGAGCCGCAAAAGTTGACGGTTGCGACCAAAATTTGGGTCGAATGTTCCACACATCAACACCGACATTGCCTTATCTCTCGCCATTATTTTTTCGCACTCCCACGAACTACATCTGCAACTGCGACCGAGGTGCGCGATGAAACCTCACGCAAAGCACTTTGTGCCAATTGCAAGCGAGCAGATAGGTCGGCTCTACCAGCAAGCAGTTCTCGAGCCTTTGCCTGCACCACTTCTACAGTCACTTCGTCTATAGACAAAACGGCATCGGGAACTCCGGCTGCTTGCAGTACCCCTGTGGCTTTGTGCTCATAAGCAATACACAGCAAAGGCACCGCCGCCGACACGGCAAACACCGCTGGGTGGTAACGCCCTGCTATTACCCAATCGGCAGCGGCAAACACAGCACGCTGCTCATTGCTCGACTTGGCATCGCTCAACACCTCACATCGAATACTGATCGGCACTAGCCGAGCAAGACCTTCCAGATATGGCGTATCGCGGTGCGTTGACCCATACAACTGAGGAACAAGCACCACGTGCGTGGGCTGACCCTCTGCGAATATTTTGATTGCCTCAACAACAGCTGTGTCGTACTCTTTTTGACGCAGTTGTGGAGATGGATCATTTGGATACGGCCAATGAATTGCAGAAACAACAATGAGTTGATCCGCCTCATGCAGACGATCTATTGGAGCAACGCTGGCCTGTAGTGCCGAATCAACTGAGACTTCGACATTCACACTGTGGGGACGACCTGAAAACAGGTTCCGGATATGACCAGCAGAAATTTCTTCACGAACAAAAAGACGCGCAAAGCATCGATACGTATATCGGCGAAAAGGATTAGCCCATTTCTTCTGAAAAGGGCCAGCAGACGTGGCGTACAACATCGCAGGAACCCGATGTAATTTGGCAATCCATATATATAGCCAGTGCACAGCTTCATGACCAATGTAGAGATCTCCAAAATATGGCCCCCCGGGGGCTGACACCACTACGTCTGCAGTTTCATATGCAGCAATAGTTTTCTTGCCAAGAGAACCTAAAAGAAAATGCGGGCGGAGACCAAAAATGCGCAGGCAGACATACACAAGAAAGCGCAGGGCTTCAAACTTGGGGAGTTTGAGCGTGATCCACTGTGCGTTGGGCAGCAATATGGGCCCTGCTGCTGCATTATTGAACTGATGAATGACTGTGAACTGGGTGGGTCCTAGCTCGGCCTCGATGCCGGCACACATTGCCAAAAGAGCTGCTTCATCTCCGCGATTATCGCCATGCTGGTTCACTACGAGCACGTGTGGTTTGTCTCGCTTGGTCACAGGAAAAGTCTACTGCCCCCCTCAGTTCTTCAAATGAGATGTAATACTGAGGTTGTGAGCAATGACGCTGCTTCCATCTACCGCACGGGCGGACTCGCACCATCACTCGATGCTTTGCCCCGAAATTGCACAACGGAATTCATTCAACCCGATGGAAAACCTGCCCCATCGTTTCGTCAGTCGCTCAGAACCATTCCCAACTTTCGCAATGCGCTCAGCGTTCTTTCCGTCTACGCACAAACAATTGCCATATTGGCGTTAGCCGTGAACTTTCATACTCCCGCCACTTGGGTTCTTGCTTTTTTACTCATGGGCCGCGCACATGCGCAATTTGCTTCACTCATGCATGAGTCGGCACATCGTTTGTTGTTTTCTCGCACGACCGTTAACGACTTTGTGGGCACATGGTTCCTAGGCTTCGTTGGCTTCACGAGCACTGCAGCGTATCGCAGAGTGCACATGGCACATCATCGAACAGAGTTCGGGCCAGATGAACCCGACCTTGCCTTATACGCCAACTATCCCATTTCCCGTGCCAGTTTTCGCCGCAAACTTTCGCGTGATGCACTAGGGCGCACGGGCGTCAAACTATTACGTCAGCAGTTACGCGGGCTTCGTTCACCAGAGATGCGCATTAAACGCACACAGTTAAAAATTCTTGCTGTGCAGGTTGTTCTCGCTACCACTTGCATTGCGTTTGGTGTTCCATTGTTGTACCCACTCATGTGGTTGCTTCCGTATCTCACGGTGTGGCGTGTGATCAACCGGCTGCGCTCTATTGCTGAACACGGGGGAATGACCGCCGACGCCGACCGGCGCCGCACCACGCACAGCGTGCACCAAGGCGCGCTCGCCCGATTTTTTCTTGTTCCGTACAACATTGGCTTTCACCTCGCCCATCACGTTGATGCTGGGGTCCCTTTTCGGAACCTTCCACGTTTTCACGAAGAACTGCGCCGTGCCCAATACGTCACCGAGATGAGCGAATTCCCCCATTACCGAGCCATGTGGCGGGCGGCTCACGAATTACCACTATCTACGTAGTAATAAACCGAACCCGCCCTTCTAGACTGACGACGTGAGCGAGCTTTTTCGAATCAATTCCCTGTGCGTGCGACCCCTTATTGGCCTCGATGGCGACGAAAGCCAAAACAACGCCCCTTCCATTTTGCGCAATTTTTCCCTCACCATCAACGAAGGTGAAGTGCACGCAATTATGGGCCCCAATGGTTGCGGCAAGTCCACCTTGGCAAGCACCTTGTTGGCTTCACCCGAATACGAAGTGACCAGCGGCAATATTTTTTACCATGGTGAAGACATCACCGATTGGGCAACCGATGTGCGCGCTAAAGCCGGAATTTTTCTTGCCTTCCAATACCCACAAGAAATAGCCGGCGTTTCGGTTATTCAATTTCTTCGTCAGTCGCTTTCTGCTCGCAAAGGCATCGACCTCTCCGTACTTGAACTCCGTTTGTCCATCATGGACTGGATGAAGCGCTTGGGAATGGACTCATCTTTCGTCGACCGTTACCTCAATGAAGGTTTCTCAGGTGGCGAGAAAAAGCGTAATGAAATTATGCAAATGGCCATTCTCGAGCCAGAAATTGCCATTCTCGACGAAACTGACTCTGGTCTCGACATCGATGCTTTGCGCATTGTTGCAAAAGGTATCCGTGAAGTGCGGGCCGATCGCGACAAACTCGGCATCTTGCTCATCACCCACTACCAACGCCTCCTCGATGAACTACAGCCAGACTTTGTTCACATCATGATCGATGGGCGCATTGTGGCATCGGGCGGTATGGAACTTGCAGAAGAACTTGAGCGGTCTGGTTATGAGGCCTACCGTTCAGAGAAGTAGACATTTCCTATGAGTTTCGACGCTGCACTGCTCAAAAAAGATTTTCCACTTTTACAGCGCATCATTAACGACAAGCCATTGGTCTACCTCGACTCTGCCAACACCTCTCAAAAGCCCCAGCAAGTCATTGACTCCATGTCACATTTCATGGAAACGACCTATGCGCCTATTAATCGCAGCGCATACCAACTTGCCGCCGAGTCAACCGATGCCTTCGAGAATGCCCGCAGCATGTGCCGCACTTTCATTAATGCGCCGCACACAAACGAAATTATTTTCACCAAGAACACAACTGAAGCAATAAACCTTGTCGCCCAATCATGGGGTGGCGCAAACCTTCATGCCGGCGATGTTGTGGTGCTCACTCATATGGAGCATCACGCCAACATTGTTCCGTGGCACATGCTTGTTCAATCGCACGGCATTCAGTTGCGCTGGGTGCCACTCACTTCCGATGGACAACTCGACCTCACCAACTTAGATGAATTGCTTAAAGGCGCAAAGATTTTTTCTTTCACCGCAATGAGCAACGTTCTTGGCACCCTCACTCCCGTGAAACAACTATGTGCCGCAGCTCATGCCGCTGGCGCTATTGCAGTTGTTGATGGTTGCCAATATGTTCCGCACAACGTCACCGACGTCATTGCATGGGATGCAGACTTCCTCACCTTTTCTTCACACAAAATGTGTGGCCCGTCAGGTATCGGAGTGCTGTGGGGCCGTGAGGAACTACTGAATGCCATGCCTCCCTTTATGGGTGGTGGCAACATGATCGGCGATGTTCGCCTCGACGGTTTTACCTGTGCTGAACTTCCCGCCAAATTTGAAGCAGGAACACCCCCCATTACCGAAGTCATCGGTCTTGGTGCTGCAATTACCTATCTCACCGCAATCGGCATGGACAATATTCGTCAACACGAAAAAGAAACCATTACTTATGCCCTATCGGCTCTCAACGAGCGTTACGGCAAAGACATCACTATCCACGGCCCAACCGACCCCGAGGTGCGCGGAACCGCACTGAGCTTCAAATTCAAAGATGTTCACCCCCACGACCTCAGCCAGGTGCTCGACCAGTCCAATATCTGCGTCCGCGCTGGCCATCACTGTGCCAAGCCCTTAATGCGCCTTCTTGGTGCCAACGCCACGGCGCGGGCCAGCTTCTACCTCTACAATTCACTAGACGACGTCGACGCATTGGTTAATGCGTTAGAGGGCGCCGGCGACTTGTTTAGTTTGTAATTTATATTCACCACTCGAATTACTTGGAGATCCGATGCCAGGCTTAGAAGACCTCTACCGCGAGATCATTCTCGACCATTACCGGACCCCACGCAACCGCGGTGAACTTGCTCCACCCGCAGTGAAGGCCGAAGGGCACAACCCTTTGTGTGGCGATGAAATTCAGGTATACATCGACGTTGCTGATGGGATGGTACGCGATGTCAAAATTACTGGGCAGGGCTGCTCGATTAGCCAAAGTTCAGCATCCATGATGAGTGCTGCGGTCAAAGGCAAATCTATTGACGACATTCGCAATCTTGTTCGTCGCTTTAAACACATGATGTCTATTGAAGAAGAAGGCAACGATTCGCCGATTGACGAATCACAATCTCTTGGTGACCTTGAAGCATTGCAGGGCGTAGTAAAATTTCCTGTACGCATTAAGTGCGCTGTGCTGTCGTGGAATACGTTGCTCGACGCACTCAACAACGCCTAGTTCATTTCACTCAGCAGTCGGGGGATTCGCCATGTCATTTATTCCATCTCAAGTAGCCGCTATCACAGTCAATTGGCTGAATGATGTTCTGCCAAAGAGCGTTGGGAAAGTGGAAAGCTTCACCATTACCCGTTTCGGTGCTGGCGTAGGTATTTTGGGCGAACTCGCTCGCCTGCATTTAACTTACGTCGATGGCCCGCAAGCTGGCCCAGCAACCATCGTTGCAAAATGTCAGTCGCCCGCAGTAGAAAACCAGTTTCTTGCACAAGCAATGGGTTTCTATTTGCGAGAGGTCAACTTCTACCGCGAAATTTCTGCCCACCTCGATGTACGTGTACCTCAGTCGTATTTCGCCGATGCGGGCCCTGAAGGTTTGCCATTTATTATTTTGATTGAAGACATCACCGATGCGTATTGCCCCGATCAGGTGAAGGGTCTCACGCTGCACGAAACAGAACGTATTCTCGACACCGTTGCTGTACTGCATGCACAGTTTTGGGAAACCCCACAACTCTATGAACTCACCTGGTTGCCACCCATGAACAACCCGCTCTACAAGGCGGGCAAAATGATGGCAGAAGCACAGTGGCCAACCTTTGTTGAACACTTCGGCGAACGCCTGGGTGGTTCAATGCTCGACACATTGAAACTTGCTTGCGAAAAATACCCCGACATGCTCGATTGGTGGGTCCAACAAGGTCACCAAACCTTCACCCACACCGACTGCCGCGCTGAAAACTATCTCTTTGGTGGAAGCGCCGGAGCCGACACCATCACCATGATCGACTTTCAACTCAGCACACGCCACGTTGGTGCATGGGACGTGTGCAACTTGCTCGCTGCTTCCATTACGCCGGAACTACGCCGTGAACACGAAGGCGCACTTTTGCAGCGCTACTTCAACCGTGTCAGTGAACTTGCTGGCGACAAGCCGGGCTTTGCTGGGTACTCACTCGATCGCCTCTGGTACGACTACCGCGCATCGCTTTTACAACAAGGAGTTGCACAAGTCATCACCTCCAACTTACAAGGCGGCAACGAACGCGGCGCCGAACTGCTTGAACAACTACACATGCGCCCGCTACTCGCAGCAATCGACCACAACGTTGGCGAGATTTTGAAAGATATCAAATAAAGAAAGAACATGACAGAACTTCTCCCCCCTCCCAGCGATAGCTCATTAGAAGAAATACACGAACGCACTTACTTAGTGAAGGCGTACTACAAATCGAAAGACTCCATGATTGTTCGTGGTGCAGTACGCGACTTCAAGCCTGCTGGTCTCTATGTACCTGACGACCCCGAACCGCTCCCCGTGCATCACATGATTGTTGCCCTTGAAATTTCACATCCCAGCATGGTTATTACCGATGCAACTGTGGAACTTGAGGTGACGCCACATCTGGGCTGTCAGCGCATTACCGACCACTACAAAAACCTTATTGGCCTCAGCATTGCGCGCGGCTTTACCCATAAAGTGCGTGAACTTTTTGGTGGTCCACGTGGGTGCAGTCACACCACCGCGCTATTGCAAGCAATGGCACCTGTTGCCATTCAAAGTGTGTGGTCAATGAATGCAGTTGGGGTACGTGATGGCGTCGATCTTCCCGCAGTTCCCCGCGGCACTCGCGAAGAGCGCCTTGCCGCAATGCGATTCAACCTCAACACGTGCCATATTTGGGACGAAAATGGCGAGATGGCCAACATCGTTGCCGATGGTGGCGACATTGGCCTACCACTATGGATTGAAGATCGCTACACCAAACTTGGGCGTAACCCTATTGAGTGGCGCAAGCACATGGGCAACAACTAAGTACTCGTCTAAAAAATAAAGACAGGTTTAATAGTGACGCCAGTTTCACTATCGTGCTGTGCTTCGTTAATTTGATCAAGGCGATACGTTTTAATAAGTTTCTCTATAGGAAACTGCCCACGTCGATGCCACTCAATCATCTTTGGAATAAATTCACCAGGGAATGCGTCACCTTCAATAACCCCCATCACCGTTTTTCCAAATAGAAAACCGCTTCCTTCAAGAGTGAACTCGGCAAGACCCGCACCCACTAAACAGCACACGCCCGTTGGGCGCAAAGCATCAACGGCACCACGCACAATTGACTGTACGCCAGTGGTGTCGAATGCATACTGTGCCCCACCCGAGGTAATTTGTTGTACTGACTCCACAATGTTGGCTGTCGATTTCGCGTTCAACGTATGCGTTGCACCCAGTTCATGTGCAAGAGTTAACCGAGAATCGTGCAAGTCAACTGCGATGATTGTGCTGCAACCAGCAATTTTCGCTGCCATTACTGCTGCTAAGCCCACCGCGCCAGCACCGTAAATTGCAATGGAAGTTCCTGCACGCACTTTGAGCGAATTAATCACTGCACCTGCGCCTGTTTGGAAACCACAGCCCAATGGGCCAAGTAGTTCTAGCTTCACATCGTCTGCAGTTACTTTCACTACGTTGCGCTCACTTGCCATTGCGTAATTAGCAAAACTTGATTGCCCAAACCAGCAACAGGCCATGTTGGTGCCATCAGCCGAAGTCAGCGGAGTCGAGCCGTCCATGCGTGATCCCAAGAAGTTCAACGGGTAGAAAAGATCGCAATACTGCGGGAAACCAGTCGAGCAGTTCGTGCATTTCCCGCAACTTGCATAAGACATCACTACTTTGTCGCCAGGTACGACAGAGGTCACTCCTGCGCCTACCGCTTCCACGATGCCCGAACCTTCATGACCCAAGACAACGGGAAGAGGAAATGGCGCACCAGGCGTGCGCGCCAATAGATCGGTGTGGCACATTCCAGCACCCACTACCCGTACAAGTACCTCCCCTGGTCGCGGGTCAGATATTTCTAACTCACGCACCTCAAATGCGCCATCATGGCTTGGTAATACAGCTGCAGAAATTTTCATGAGTTCATCATGCCATGTCTTGGTAATAGGTGCGAGAACGTCTAGAGTAGAGAACGAAGGGGAGTATCCCACAAGTACCGTTGTCGTCACCACGGCAGAAGTGAGCAATCACTTGTGCCCGGCATGGTTGCCCAGTTTGGGCGGGAGAGACTTTCGACGAAGTTGTTGTGCTGGTTCGCTAGCACCCGTCGAAAGGCACTACTCATTTTTAAAAATACTGTCAAAACGTCCATCCTGCTAGCTGGTCTTGGTGGCCTCATTGTCACCATCGCAGGTGTCTTAGGTGGAGGAAGCTCCAGTTCCCTTACCTTTGGTCTTCTCATTGCCTCTGTCATGGTGGGTGGCTCGTACTGGTTCAGCGACAAACTCGCCCTGAAAAGCGCAAAAGCACGCATCGTGACCGAAGAAGATGCCCCCCTCTTTTTTGGAATGGTGAAAGACCTTGCCGAACGCGCTGGAATGCCGATGCCACGCGTTGCTATCGCCCCGAATGAGCAACCCAATGCCTTTGCAACAGGACGCAACCCACGTCACGCTGTGGTGTGTGCAACAGAAGGCCTCTTGCGCTCCATGCCCGAAGATGAACTGCGTGGCGTAATGGCCCACGAATTAATGCATGTGAAGCATCGCGACATTCTCATCGGCTCGGTTGCTGCGGCCATTGCCACAGCAATTTCTTTCATTGCGAACATGGCAATGTGGGCAGCCATGTTTGGTGGGCGCGGCAGCAACGACGACGAACGAGCCAACCCCTTTGCGTTAATTCTCGTGTCAATGCTTGCGCCAATTGCTGCATCGCTCTTACAAATGGCAGTTTCCCGTTCACGCGAGTTTGAAGCCGACCGCGGTGCTGCCGAACTTCTGGGTAACGGTAATTCCTTAGCCAATGCCCTCGAGCGCATTGAGGCGTCGGCAAAGAAAATACCCATGCAAGTAGCCCCCGCGCAGGCATATGCCTACATACATAACCCACTCGCAGAATTCCAGCAAAAAAAGGGTGGCCCAAACATGGCTCGCCTTTTTTCCACTCACCCCAGCACCGACGAACGCATTGCTCGTCTTCGCTCAATGACTTTTTCAAAATAACCCCTAAAGGAATTTCTCAAACTAATGATATTTGCTGCCACATCTTCAAAAGACACTTTCGTAGACCTCAATATCAGCATTTTGGCATGGCTGGTACTCGGTGGCATCGTCACCTTGCTCATTGCCTTTGATCTCTGGCGCCACCGTGACGATCATGAGCCAACAACAAAGGAAGCTGCCGGCGAAAGCATCTTTTATGTGGCTATTGGTCTTCTTTTTGGCGCTGGCCTTGCATACGTTTATGGCTCACAAGCATTCGGAGAATACATTTCTGGTTATGTCATAGAAAAGTCGCTCAGTGTTGACAACGTCTTTATTTGGGCAATCATTTTTTCTTCGTTGGCCATCCCCCTCAAGTACCAGCATCGTGTTTTGTTTTGGGGTATTTTCGGAGCCTTAGTTTTCCGTGGCATTTTCGTTTTTGCCGGCTCTGCACTCATTACCCAGTTCTGGTGGATGCTCTTAGGTTTCGGTCTTCTACTCATATTCAGTGGAGTAAAGATTTTCCGTCATCGCAACCAAGAAGAAGAGATGAGTCACGATAAGTCCTTGAAGTTTCTCAAACGATTCGTTCCCATTACCGATCAGTACGACGGACACCGATTCATGACGAGAATTAATGGTGTAAAAATGGCGACTCCACTGCTAGCGGCACTTGTGGTGGTGGAACTCACCGATATTATTTTTGCAGTAGACAGTGTTCCTGCAATTTTGGCAGTCAGCCGCGAACCATACCTCGTCATTGCGGCGAATGCATTTGCAATTCTTGGTTTGAGGGCGCTCTATTTCCTCTTAGCTAATGCAAAATCAAAATTTCCTTACCTCTCGCACGCACTCGGAGCCATTCTCGTCTTTGTTGGTCTCAAAATGTCGTTGTCACACTGGTACCACGTGCCTACCATCTTGAGTTTGCTCGTCATCTTTATTCTCCTTTTCGGAGCTGTTGCCCTCAGCATCTGGAAATTACGCAGTGACGAAAAACCCACATCAGCAAGCACCTAATAAAATACTGCTTCGTGTTTGAGGGGCTCCATCTGACAAGATAGAAGAGATGGCTGATGGAATCGTTCGCGCTGCAGGTGGAATTGTTTGGCGCACCAACGGCAATGACCTCGTCGAGATACTTGTTGTTCACCGTCCCGGCGAAGGTTACGACGACTGGACCTTTCCTAAGGGAAAGCGCGACGACATCGACTCAAGCGAAGAAGACTGCGCTATTCGCGAGGTGTGGGAAGAAACTGGCTACCACTGCCAGCTCGGACACGAAATCGCTCGCATCAATTACATCGACCGCAAAGGCCGACCCAAGCGTGTGCGTTACTGGACCATGACCGTGTCGGGTGGAGCAGAGAGCTACTCAAACGAAGTTGACGACATGATGTGGATGTCGGTCGACCGGGCACGCAAGAAAATTACTTACGAACGCGACTTGCTGGTTATTGACTGTTTTGAAAACTATTTACGGTCGGGGCTTACTGAGTAAGTCCGGCGTAACCGGTTGTTTCCAATTCGTCAGCTAGTTCAGGGCCACCCGATTTCACAATTTTCCCTGTTGCCAAAATATGCACCACGTCGGGGCGAAGTTCCGCTAAGAGTCGCGCATAGTGGGTAATTACTAGTACGCCTAAATTGTCTTCCTGAGTAGCAGCCTCAACACGACGCGCGCAGTCGCGCAAAGCGTCGATATCGAGCCCCGAGTCGAGTTCATCGAGAATGGCAAACTTTGGCTTTAAAAGCGCTAATTGCAGGGTTTCGTTACGCTTTTTTTCGCCGCCTGAAAGGTCGACATTCATTGAACGCTCAACGAGAGCCATGTCGAAATTAATGCGACCAGCTTCAGCAATAATTTCTGCATCGAGAGTTGACGTATCGCGACCGCGAGAAACATAAGCCTCACGAATAACGTCGTCAAGATGCACTCCGGGTACCTCAGTTGGGTACTGCAAAATGAGATGCAACCCCGCTTGAGCACGTTGCCATGCAGGAAGGGCAAGAAGATCTACACCATCGAGTGTGACGCTACCGCTATGCACGACGTAGCCAGGCTTGCCCATGACAACACCCGACAAAGTTGACTTTCCAGCACCGTTCGGACCCATGATGGCATGCACTTCGCCTGAGTTCAGCGTGAGGTCGATGCCGTTTAAAATTTGTTTCCCCGGAATACCAGCTACGAGATTCTCAATTTTCAAGGTGCTCATGACACTTCTCCGTTTTCTGCACGACGTGTTACAAAAACTTCGTCGCCATTGATGCTGACACTAAAAACTTCTACTGGCTGAGTTGCGGGGAAAGTGTTGGGTGCGCCAGTTTCCAAGCTAAACGCACTGCCATGTTTCCAACATTCCAATTCTTTTTTTCCACAGTGCACTTCTCCTTCAGACAAAGAGATATTGGCGTGGCTGCAACGATCGGCAATGGCATACAGCGAGTCGTCAACGCGCACAATTGCCACCGCCACACCTTTCACATTAACTTTGGCCGCAGCACCATGTGTGAAATCGCTCAGCACACCAACGCGCACACCGCTCACTTTGCGCCTGCATGTAATTTTGCAGCAACTTTGGCTCGCAAACCCGAGACCACATCAATTTGCGGCAAGCGCTCAAGAACTTCATTGAAGAAGCCGAGCACCACGAGGCGCTCTGCAATATCGGGGTGGATGCCACGGCTTTCCAAATAGAAACGTTGCTCGTCGTCAATTGGACCAACGGTGCTGGCGTGACTGCATTTCACATCATTCGTTTCAATTTCTAAGTTCGGCACGCTTTCTGCCCATGCGCCATGCGACAAAGTGAGGTTGCGGTTCGTTTGATATGCCTGTGAGCCATGAGCTTCATGTTCAATACGAATGAGGCCTGTGTACACGCTCTTTGCAGTGTCTTGTACGGCTCCCTTGAACAGCAAGTCGCTCGATGTGCGCGGAGCAATGTGAGTTTGCAATGTACGGAAATCGTGCATTTGAGTTTTGTCGGCAAAATACAGCGCTACTTGTTGCGTTGTTGCACCACTACCTACCAAGCGGGCTTCCGTGCGTACGCGGGCATAGTCGCCACCAAGTGCAACAGTAAACAAACGTGTTGTGGAGTCACGCTCGCCCAACGACTGCTGATGGGCAATTTTCCACGTTTTATTACCCAGTTCATTAATTGCAATGTAGGTAACACGTGCTGATTGGGCAGCACGAATTTCAACAACCGGCGCAATGAGAGACGAAATATCGTCAGCAGACAAGAAATGCTCGACCACTGTTACTTCGCTGTTTTCCGCTGCATCAATAATGAGACGCGGCGCAGCAAGTACCCCAGAAACTGAAAGTGTTCTGGTAATTACTACAGGGCTTGCGTACGACTTCCCACGCTCAGTTTTAACGGTGATGATGTCGGAATGTGCCCCGCTGCAATGAATGGCATTTATTTCGGCAAACGCATCGACGGGAATGGGCATAGCTACCCCACACTCGCTGACCGCAGCACCTTGCGTGACGATGCCAGCAACATCGGCTGGTGCATCAATTTGGTTTTCCAACAAACCTGCAACATAAGAGTCAAGGCTGAGTTCTTCAATGCGGCTATAGCGCCATATTTCTTCTTCGGCCGTGGGCAACACCACGCCTGGGTAGAGAGCAATGCTGCTCATTTTTCTCCTCCAAATCGCCACCAGCGGCGACGCTTTTTATCGTGTGAAAACTCTTCTATAAAACTGCGACCTGCGGCATTGACAATTTCCTCCGCCGCATCGAGAACCGCAGCGGCTGAACCGTCGTCGAGACCGGGCGGTTCAACAGGCGTTGGCGGCGCAATTGCACTTCCGTGCACCCAAGCGACGTCGGCTAAACGGCGTTCGTAACATGCACAATTTTCTGGGCAACGCCACGGCGCATCGGGAGCCATATCGAGGGTGCACTTACGAACTGCATCGCCATTGGCGTAGGTACGTGTTTCGTAGTGCTTGCATTCGGTTCGCATTGGCATCAGCCAACCGATCCTTCCATCTGCAATTCGATGAGTCGGCTCCATTCCACTGCATATTCCATTGGCAAGGTACGAGTAACGGGCTCAATAAATCCGTTCACCACCATGCTCATGGCTTGTTCTTGCGACAGACCGCGGCTTTGTAGGTAAAACAGTTGCTCATCGGCAATTTTCGACACGGTGGCTTCATGACCAATTTGTGCGTCGCGCTCGCCTACTTCCATGTACGGCAGCGTGCGTGATTCGCTTTCTTCGTCGAGAATGAGTGCATCACATTGCACATGGCTCTTGCAGCCATAGGCACCTTCTTCAATACGCACCAAACCGCGATACGTGGTGACGCCGCCATCTTTCGAAATGGACTTCGACACAATTTTTGAGGAAGTTTCTGGTGCAGCGTGCACCATTTTTGCTCCAGCATCTTGATGCTGGCCAGCACCGGCATATGCAACCGACAGCACTTCACCCGTTGCCTTCGGGCCAACTAAGTACACACTTGGGTACTTCATGGTGAGCTTCGAACCGATGTTTCCATCGATCCATTCCATGTGGCCTTCTGCTTCAACGCGAGCGCGCTTGGTAACCAAGTTGTATACGTTCGGTGACCAGTTTTGAATGGTGGTGTAGGTAACGCGAGCACTTGGCTTCACCACAATTTCAACTACTGCAGAGTGCAGCGAATCGCTGGTGTAAACAGGCGCAGAGCAACCTTCGATGTAATGCACTTTTGAACCCTCATCGGCAATGATGAGTGTGCGCTCAAATTGACCAGCATTTTCCGAGTTAATACGGAAATATGCCTGCAATGGCATTTCACATTCCACGCCTGGTGGAACATAAATGAAGGATCCACCCGACCATACAGATGTGTTCAATGCTGAAAACTTGTTGTCACCAGGAGGAATGACTGTGCCGAAATACTGCTTCACGAGGTCTGGGTATTCACGCAGTGCGGTGTCCATGTCGCAGAACAAAATGCCCTGAGCTTCAAGGTCTTCACGGTTGCGGTGAAACACCACTTCCGATTCGTACTGCGCTGTTACACCAGCAAGGTACTTACGTTCTGCTTCGGGAATGCCGAGCTTCTCGTAGGTGAGCTTCATTTGTTCAGGCAGGTCGTCCCACTCGTCAACCTGCTCGGTGGCGGGCTTCAAGTAGTAATAAATGTCTTGGAAATCGATGTCTGGCATGTTGTCGGCAAACCACTTAGCCATTGGCTTGCGGTCGAACATTTTGAGCGAGCGCAGGCGCATTTCGCGCATCCATTCGGGTTCGCCCTTCCACCATGAAATTTGTTTAACAACGCCGTCGTCTAAGCCCTTGGCGGGCTGAAAGGCGTATTCAACGTTGTCGCTCCAACCCAATTGGTATTTGCTGAGATCAAGATCGAATGTACTCATGGGGGGCTCCTCGACTGCCGCGAACTATGCGGCTACATCTCTAATTAACACTACGGTCATAGTAACAATTAAGCACGACGTCCACACCACCCAAGTCGGCTTATTTTGTGCCAGTGGCCTCATCAACCTGAACCGACCGGAAGATCGTTAGCCTGCCACGACCACTATGGAACGCTTCGGACTTGTTGGGCTCCCCAACGCAGGTAAATCATCCCTTTACAACGCCCTCACGGGAGGCGGCGCCTTGGCTGCTCCCTACGCCTTTGCCACAAAGGACCCCAACATTGGCGTGGCCCGCGTACCCGACACCCGCCTCGAACAGCTGGCCATCATGTCAAAGACCCAAAAGACCGTTCATGCCACTGTGCAGGTGGTCGACATTGGCGGCATTGTTGAAGGCGCCAGCAAGGGTGAAGGACTCGGCAACAAATTTCTCGCCAACATTCGCGAAGTTGAAGCAACTGTTTTTGTACTGCGAGCCTTTGAAGACGACGATGTGCCAGGGCCGTCAGACCCGCTCGAACATTTGCGCATTGTTGAACTTGAACTTGCACTTGCCGACCTCGAAACCGTGGAATCACGTTTGCCGCGTTTACAAAAATCTTCAAAACTCGACAAGTCGGTATTAGAAGAAGTTGATGCACTTGAAGTTGCACTCGCCTCATTGAGCGAAGGAATTCCTCTGTACCGCGCCGGGCTCAGTGCAGACATTCGCTTGGCACTTGCACCTCACTTCTTGCTCACCAACCGTCGCGTACTAGCGGTGGTCAACGTTGGCGAAAACGAACTCGACAAAATTCCCGAGGCAGAAGCAATCGTTCGCGCCGAGCTCGCTCCCCCTGGTTCTGCAAGTGCCGCAGAAGTGGAAGTACTTGGTATGAGTGTTCAGCTGGAAGCAGAAGCAGCGCAACTTGACGAAGCAGACCGAGCAGAAATGTTGGGAGCTCTTGGTCTTGGCGAAGGAGCGCTACCCCGCATGGTGCGCAGCGCCTACCACTTGCTCGGTTTGCGCACATTCATTACCACTGGTGAAAAAGAAACCCGTGCATGGACCTTTAACGCTGGCGGAAAAGCCCCTGAATGTGCAGGAAAAATTCACTCAGACCTTCAACGCGGGTTCATTCGCGCAGAAGTCATTGCGTGGGATGAGCTTTTAGAAATTGGCTCATGGAATAAAGCCAAAGACCTTGGCAAAGTACGTTCTGAAGGAAAAGAATACGAAGTCATCGACGGCGACGTGATGGAAATTCGCTTCAACGTTTAGCGTTACTTACACACTCCTGGTGCGGCTACATATGCTTCGCCGCCCCGTTGATACTGACCGTAGTCAAGCAATGCACCGAAATTTGAGCCTTGAATTTTCAAGTTGTAGCAGGTGGCGAAGTTAGGAATTGTTGGCGTGAACTTCTGGGCAATATAAGCGCCTTTTGCTACATCAACACGCACAGTTACTTTTGCGCGAGCATATTTCTTCCACACAAAAGCATATATACGTGGGTGATATCCCGAACATGCCCAACCATCGCAACCACCAATGTACGGCTTACCTTCAGCCACGAAATTTTTTCCATTCGACAAGTTCCACAGCGCACCCACATCAACAGCAAACTGTTGCGCAATTTCCAGTGGGGTACCTTTCGGCAATTTCCCAATGCGGGGAATACTCACCACATCCCACTCCAAAACACTCGATACTTCACGAGCCCGAGTGGCATAAATATAGTCACATTGCATATTCCAAAACTTCTGCAGACGCTTGGTGCAATCGGCTCCCCAGGTAGGAAGCCACAGTTTCTCTGTTGCATCAAGCGGCGATACTGCGCACGTTAAACCGCTCGCCTTCAGTGCACTTCCCAAGGTGGTGCATGGCGCTCCGGCAACAGGTTTTGCCAACGCAACACGCTCCATGCTCACAACACTGGTAACCGCAATTGCTACACAGGCGAGCGACTTTGCGAATTTCACTTTTTATACGGTATCGGCAGGTTGAACAGGCATGCGACTAACCTCACAGAAAGCAATAGTCCTATGAAAAAAATTCCCTTGCACCTTTCGCCTTCCACTCGAGAAGCTGTTTCTCACGGCTGGCTCGTGCGCGACAACACGGTGTTAGCGAGCATTTCATGTGCGCAGTCGCGTAAAGCACGCCGCCTTGGTCTTCGTGGCGCAGAACACATCAGCACACCGCTTTTCCTTCAACCATGTAAATGGGTGCACACCTTTGGCATGAAGGTTCCTCTCTCTGTGCTCTACATCAACCACGGTGGTGAAGTTGTCAAAATTCAGGAACTGAAAAGAAACCGACTTCCACTTCCTGTTGTCAAGGCATGTTGTGTTTTGGAAGCCGACACCGATGCTCCACGACGATGGAATTTACAAGTAGGCGACATCGTTGAAATTCGATTTGCGCAAGATCCGCGAGTCACATCATGAGCGGGCAACTCATCCTTGTTGCAACTCCCATTGGAAATTTGGGAGACATCTCTGAACGCATGAAATTAGCGCTCGAGCAAGCCGACATCATTGCCTGCGAAGATTCTCGCCACTCGGGCCGCCTTGTGAAACACATGGGCATCACTTCCCCCAAGTACATCGTGGTCAACGACCACACCGAACGCGATGCCTGTGACGGCATCATCGAAGCCATCATGGGCGGGAAAACGGTTGCGCTCATCACCGATGCTGGTACTCCTGGCATTAGCGACCCGGGAAGCCTCGTTGTGCAAGCAGTTATTGCAGCAGGTCTTTCAGTGTCTGCAGTACCTGGGCCAGCCGCTCTCATTATGGCTCTCATCATTAGCGGCATCCCCACTACCCGATTCGTGTTTGAGGGTTTTCTCCCCCGTTCGGGCCGCGACCGTGCAGAACGTCTCGCCGACATAGCCAGCGAAATGCGAACTGTCATTTTCTACGAAGCACCGCATCGCATTTCTCGCACTCTCAACGACCTCGCAATTGCATGTCACCCAGATCGCAGCATTGCCGTTACGCGTGAACTCACCAAAATGCACGAAGAAGTGTGGCGCGGTTCGGTGAGTGCAGCAGCACAACATTTTGCAACCGTTGAAGCAATAGGCGAATTTGTTGTTGTTTTAGCAGCGGCAGAAGCACCACTGCCAGCAGACGAAAACCTCATTAAAGAAGCCCTCGTTCATGAATTCTCTGCGGGTGTATCTACACGCGACGCGGTCGATGCTGTTGTGAAAAAAACCAACGCACCAAAGCGAGTGGTCTATGCGCTTGCGCTCCTTTTAAACAACAAAGAAGTCACTAATGACAAATAAAAAAGGAATTCTCTTTTTTGACCTCGATGGAACTGTTGCCGATTCGGGAACCGGAATCCTCGCCGCCATGAACCATGTTCTCGAAGCACGCCATTTGCAACCACTAACAAGCGCAGATCTCACTCATTTTGTCGGACCTCCCCTATCGGTTTCATTCCCCACGTTCTTTGCGCCCCGTGGCGTGCCCACAGACGAAATGCACATGTTTATTGCGGAATATCGCAAAAATTACAGTGCTATTCACCTTCCCCAAACCCCGCTCAACCCCGGAATGGGCGATGCGCTCGTTGAACTCAAAAAAACATGGCGCCTCGCAATAGTGACCTCAAAACCAGAACCACAAGCCCTCATTGCTATTCAAGCAACCGGCGTGCGCCACTACTTCGACATTGTTGTTGGGCCTCACGACGATTCTGAAATTCCTAAAGCACAACTGCTGGAACGTGCTCTTCGTGAAATGAACGAACTGCATGGCGAACTTCCACCGCTCACTTCATGTTGGATGATTGGCGATCGTCATCACGACATCGACGCTGGTGCAGAAGTGGGAACTCACACCGCTGGAGTGCTGTGGGGGTTTGGCTCACGTGAAGAACTCAGTTCTGCTGGGGCCACTGCAATTGCGGAAACACCACAAGAACTTGTTGCTGTTCTCAATAACTAAACAACACGCGGCGCAACAGCCATTTGGCGACTCAAGGCAACAAGTGTGCCCGATTCATCCCAAATTTCGCCATCTTCTTCAATGAGCCCGCCTTGCACCACTTTGGTACGAAACGAACATGCGAGTCTTTTGCCCACTGGCACCGCGCGCACATGCACGGTGAGTTCCAAGGTTGGGACCCAGCCTTTTTCATAAGGCAAGTTGAATAACGGTGGCGGCATCGCATCGACTGCAAGCAGCAATGCAAGTGTGTCAATTGGTCGCCCATCGGGAAATTCAATCCACCCCCGCATGCGTGCAATGCCCGATGGAGAACCTGTAATGAAAGTGGAGTCGTCTGGATGCAGTCGGTTGGTGACGTTTTGCAAAAGACCAATGACGAAGTCTCCCCCGTCGCTATTGCGGTTTGTGCATTCGTCAAAAGAAGGCATGTCGGGCGGCATTGCCGTTACCAACTGTGGTTCAACGGCTGCCATTTCACCCCATGCGCCAAGAACTCGCATGATGTTGCGATCGCCACGGCGCATCGTTGCATTCATGG